>Ga0114980_10000547_pt1 | contig 27336 bp, 26 predicted proteins | sample S_140806_EF_Meta_FD_87018 | JGI IMG/M metagenome (GOLD analysis project Ga0114980, IMG submission 87018) | Freshwater microbial communities from Lake Simoncouche, Canada to study carbon cycling - S_140806_EF_MetaG | ecosystem: Environmental > Aquatic > Freshwater > Lake | place: Lake...
AAAGCCTGGCAACGACCTACTCTTCCGTGCCTTAAGACAAAGTACCATTGGCGCTAAAGGGCTTAACTGCCGAGTTCGGAATGGGATCGGGTGTTACTCCTTTGCAATAATCACCAGGCAAAATTTTATAACTCAATAAATGAATGATGTAAATATCAATTTAGTTAGTTTAAATAAAAGATTGAGGCTAACATTAGGGGTTATAACATTGTTAAATTTTATTTTAAAATATTAAAAGTTTTAATAAACTTTTTTAAGATATGATTTTATTTTTAAAATAAAAAAATTTAAATACAATTCTAGTTAGTAAATAATCAAAAGTTATAAGAAACTTTAAAGAAAATTTTTTATACATATAACTGTAGAAATTATACGCTTCAAATCTTCTTTCCCACCATTTATAACTTAAATATCTAAACTGAGAGGATATGCCTGTCGGATCTACAAAATAATAGGTTAATCTTTTTTCTAATATTTCAAAATTTTTTGAAATAAAATAAGAATAAAAGGCCAACCTAAAATCAAACGCAATATTATAAAATTTTTTAAAAAAAATTTTAGGAAATATTTTTTTTAGAAAATCTCTTTTCATAGAAATACAACTTTGCGGCGGAAAGTGAGGCCATATTGTATTAGAATATTTATTTCTTATCTTGAATTTTTTTATATTGGTGCTTGAATAGTAAATATAGGGTAAATCGAAAATTATATTTTTATTAAAATTTTTAGAAATCTTAAAAAATTTCACAATATTATATATTTTTTTTTTATGAAAAAAATCATCGGAATCAAGAAATAAAATTATCTCTCCAGATGATTTTTTAAAAGCTTCTAAAAAACAATTCATTTGATTATAACATCCATATTTACTTTTTTTGGATGTCTGAATAATTTTTATGTCTAATTTTTTTTCATATTTTTTTGCTATATCAATTGAATTATCAGTAGATCTGTCATCTACAAAAATTACTTCAAAATTTTTAAAATTCTGAACTAAAAGCGAATCTAGACATCTTGAGACAAAGCGTGCTTTGTTAAAATTATCTACTAATATAGAAACTAGTTTTTTTTTTCTTATCAATAGAATTTAAAAGTTATTTAAATAAAAAAACATCATTAATTTTATTTACTAAGATTTATTATTGTTAAATGATTTATTTAAATACAGATATTCGAATGACTTTCTAAAAAACATTTTAATTTTAAAAATTTGTGAAAAATTATTTCTTAGTAGTAAATGATTAATATCAGTAAATTTATAGTTTTTATTTAACATATCGTCATAGTGATGCTCAAAATGAATTATCTGTATTTTACAGATATAATCTTGAAGGCCTTTTATAACATTTAATTCAAAACCTTCAGTGTCTATCTTTAAGTAATTTATATATTTTATGCTATGTTCCTCAAAAAAATCTCTTAGTGTCATAATTTTTGTACTTTTTAATTTATAAAATTCTTTATTCTTATTAAATAAATTAAATATTAATTTTTTTTTTTTATAGTATTTAGATTTTGAATTTAGGTTACAATAGGTAGATGAAGAACTTTCATTAACTTCTTTTAAATATTTTTCCTCAGATACCTCTCCAAGACCTTTATTGATTAACAAAATATTTTTATTATTTATTAATAAATTAATATTATTTTGTAATTTATCAAAATTTTTTACGCTTGGCTCAAAAGCATATATTTTTTCAAAAAAAAAATTTTTTCTTAAAAATGTTATTGTTTCACCATGATGAGCCCCAACATCGACTATATATTGAATATTATTATTAAAATAAAAACGTAAAATTTTTAATATCTTTTTTTTACTAAAATTATCAAAAAAATTAATGATATATCTTAAAAAATCAGGAATCATTTATTTAAAGTATAAAAAAAATTATATGAATTTATTAAATCACCATTAATTTTCTCAGAAACGCAAGGCGATGGTGTAATCCAGCACATTTTATTATTATTAGTTATGAATATTTTAATGTTATTCTTCAAATAAATTATACTATAAGAAACTTCTTCGATGTGAAAAAAAGGGAAACTTTTATACCTGTTCATATCCGGTCTTGAACTATTAAACTCATTGTAGACTCTTAATACATTTCTTGAGCTGTATGTTGCAATTATAAAAAATGTAATAAGAATTATAAAATTATTTTTATTCTTGATATAAACTGAAAGATAAGAACTCAAAGGTATAAAAAACAACAAAGCTAACAAAACGTATCCACCATATCTTAAATCTGGGTGCTTATTAAACCATATCAAAAATAAAAATATAATAAATGAATAAAGAAAAAAATATTTATTATTTTTTTTATTCTGGGATATTTTATTTTTTATAAATAAAAAAAATATTAAACAAATTGCGATGATTATTCCTAACGCATCTGTTATTTTTGTATAAAAATAATTTTTAATCCAATTAGAAACCCAGTTGAATGATTTTAAATACTCTTCTGGATTTGAAACTTGAGAATTCGGAGTTGCGCCTGCTTTAGACCATAGTTCATACCATTGATTATAGTCCTCAACACTTGCTTTCGTGACAGACCAAATCATAGTTTCAATACAACTAAATTTAAGCGGGTAAATTAAGCATCCGGAGTTAGTAAAATTTATAAACAAAAACATTAAAAGATAAAGAATAATAATACAAATAAATTTTAAATCGAAAATTATTTTTAAAAAATTTTTAGACTTTAAAATTATAAATAAAATTAAAGGTAATAGTAAAGTGTAGCTCGCAAAATAAGCTTTCACGGACAATAAATATATTAATAAAATAATTGTAATCTTAATTTTTTCAATAATAAATTTTTTGTTATTAATACAATCAAGTAAAAGAATTATCATTACAAAAACAATAATTTGACCCGCTTTGTCTGTTCCGTGTTCTGCTAAACGCCAAAACACCAAATTAATAAAAACAAAAATTAAAGAAGATAAAATAATTAAAAAATTACTATTTTTTTTTTTAAATAAATAATTGTCAATTAAGAATAGATTTGAAAAAATTAAAATAATTAAACTTAATGAATGAAATAGATATTGTTTTACAACAGGCAAGTAAAATAAAGATTGAGCATAAAATAATGATGATGGAGTGCGAAATGCTATATTAAAATGAGCGATACCAAATTGTAGTTTATGCTCTACTAAATTCATCATATAAGGAAGATGATAATATGGAAAATCCTCGTTATTCTTAGATAAAAATAGGCCAGGTAAAAAAAATAAGATTAATATTAGTAGTTTAAAAAACTCTTTTTTATAAAAAAAAAAATTTTTAATATAAAAATATAAAAATAAAATAATCCCAATTAGATTAACTATTAAATTATGAATTAGATTATGCGCAAAAAATAAATGAGTAGAATATGAGATTAAAGTATATAAAAAAACCCCAAGTAACCCAAATATACCAAAGCTAATACTTCGTCTATTATTAATATTAATAGTATGGGATAAAATTAATCCATAACCAAGAATTGAAAAAAATATAAAAAAAAAGGAAAAAATATATAAAATTGTATTCAAATACATAAGCAAAGGTAGGTATATATTACTTTAATTATTTAATGTATTTATTTTAATATCCAGTTTAAATATTGAATCTACGCTAATAATATCAACTAATTATTTTTAATGAGAGATCTTACATTAATAATACCTGCAAAAAATGAAAAGCTATCACTGCCACATGTTTTAGATGAAATTAAAGATTTGAATTGTAAAAAAATTATAATTCTTGAAAAAAATGATAACGAAACAATTAATTCAATAAAAAGATTTAATTACAAAATTATTAAACAAAAGAAATCCGGCTACGGATCGGCAATTATTGAGGGAATTAATAACGTCAAAACAAAAAATTTGTGTATTTTTAATGCAGATGGATCCTTTGACCCTAAGGACATCAAAAAAATGTTAAAAAATATTAATAAGGGATCAAATTTTGTTTTTGCATCTAGATATATTAATGGTGCAGGTAGCGACGACGATACTTTCATAACTTTTTTTGGAAATAAGATTTTTACTTATATCGGAAAAATATTTTTTAACATTAACATAACAGACATCTTGTACACGTACATCATGGGTAGAACTGATAAATTTATTAAGTTAAATCTAAAATCTAAAGATTTTAGACTTTGCATTGAGATACCATTTAAAATTTCTAAAAATCATTATAATTTTACATCAATACCATCTTTTGAAAGAAGAAGAATTGCCGGTAAGAAAAATGTCAGAGAATTTATTGACGGGTTTTTAATATTATACTCTATATTTAAATTTTATTTTAAGAATGATAATTAAAAAATTTCTAAATTTGGATTATTTTCCAATATTCCTTATTGCAGTTCTGCCAATAAGTCTTCTTATAAGCACGGGGGTATCTGAGTTAACTGTTATATTATTAGTAATCATATTTTTATTACATTCTATTCATAAAAATAATTTTTTATGGATGAAAAATGAATATTTTTTATTACTGTCTGTTTTATGGGCATGTCTAATTGCCAACTATTTTTTTTCTTTAAATTCCTCATTATCATTTTTAAGATCATTTGGTTTTATAAAATATATCATTCTTGTATTTGCTATAAATCACTATTTAAAAATTAAAAAAAATTTAAATTTTATTTTATTATTATGGCTGATAATATGCTTGATAGTTAGTGGTGATATATTTTTTGAATATTTAAATAAAAAAAATATTCTAGGGTTTTATTCTAACGATCCTACTAGAATAGCAAGTTTTTTGGGTAAAGAACTTAAGATTGGTCATTTTATTTTAGGCTTTGGATTTATCGCTATAGGCTATTTTTGCGAAAAATACCTTAATAAATCAAAGTATTCTATCTACATTGTATATTGTCTTATTATTTTTTTAATATCCTCGTTAATTCTTACTGGAGAAAGATCAAACACTATTAAAGGAATTATAGGAATAATTTTATTTATTTTTTTGAGTAGGCACATATTTTTTGTTAAAAAGAAAAAAATTTATTTATTACTACTTATTTTCTTTCTTACTAGTTTATTTTATTTTTCAGACAGAATAAAAGGAAGGTTTAATACAATTATAAATCCAATTCTTGAACAGGGTTTAAGTAAAAGTTTTAAAGAAACGCAGCACGCCGCCCATTATTACACTGCTATAGAAATATTTAAATCTTATCCATTGTTTGGCGTTGGAAATAAAAATTTCAGAGAAGAATGTAACAAAGAAAAGTATTATAACGAATCTTATGCATGGACAACTCAAAGATGCACTACACACCCACATCAAATATATTTAGAATTACTGTCCGAACATGGATTAATTGGCGCGAGTATAATAATTTATGTCATTTTTTTTTCTTTGTATAAAAGTATAAAAATTTTTTATAAGAAAAAAAAACCAATTCATTTATCATCAATTTTATTTATAATTATTACTTTTTTACCAATTATTCCTTCTGGTAGTTTTTTTACTTCTTGGGGAGCTACAATTTTTTGGATAAATTATTCAATTATGATCTTTTATAATAATTCATTTAATAAATAAATTATTTTTGTAATTTTTTATTTTCTTTTTTTAGATAAAAATAGGCATAACAATAAAAAATTATATTAAATAAAATAACACAAATAAGATATTTACTATTATCAAAAAAATTAACAGAAATAAAAAAGATAAATAAATTATAAATATTAATAAAAATTCCAGTTAAAGAATTAGTAAAGTAATTCTTTTTAAATATTTTTTTTTTAAAAAAATAAAATAATAAATGATGAAGATGAAGATTATCTGGGTTTGCCGGATGTGATTTGGTTAAATATTTTCTGAAAATTGAAAATAAATTTTCAAATGCTGGATACCATAACAATACTACTATAAAATACGGTGAAATAATCTTAATTTCATTGGCAATATTTATTAAATAATATCCTATAATAAAACTTATTAAAAAAACACCAGAGTCACCAAGATAAGTTTTGGAAAAGAAATTAAAAATAAAAATTACAAAAAGAGCTATAAATAAATTATAAAGATTATAAATGTCATATAAGATAATATTTCTTGAAAAAACATACATCAGAGCTAGGATAATTAATAAATAATAACCGCATACAAGCGTATTTACACCATCAAGAAAATTAGATCCGTTAATTAATATTAGTAGGCAAAATAAAGTAAAAAATAATGAAAAAATTTTGTTCTCTAAAAAAAAATCAATAAAAATAATTTTTGTATAATGAATATTTAATTTAGATAAATATAAAAATATTATAATAACTAAAAATTGTATTATGAATTTTTTTAGGGAACTTTTAATTATTAACAGATCAGAAAAAATTCCTAAAATAAAAATTAATGAAGAAAAATAAATCAATAAATAATCTGATTTACCAAAGTATAGACTAATTAATATAATAAAGCCTCCTGAAATGGGAACTGAAGCTTTAGATGTATAAGTCTTATGTTTTAATTTTCTTTTATCAATTAACAAATTATATTTTAAAAAAAAACTATTAATCAATAGATTAAAAAAAAAATAAATTATAAAAATTTTCATTAATTAAGTTAAAAAACTAATCTCACTAATAATTGAATCTAATGAATTAACTAATTTTATTTTGGGAGACCAATTTAATTTTTTAATTCTGTCATAATTTAAATTTTTTTTTATTACACCGTTAGGAAATTTTTTATTAAATAATATTTGACCTTCATAACCAATCTTTCTTTTAATTAAAAAAGCTAATTCTTTAATTGAATATATATCTCCACTTCCAATATTGATGATTGGAAAACTATTAGAGCAAATCTTAAATAATTTAGATTTAGATGTTTTTAAAACAACAAAGATAGCTTCTGCGAGATCATCTGATGACAAAAATTCTCTTAATGGTTTGCCATTGCCCCATACTTTTACATAAGGAGAACCTTTTTTTTTAGCATTAATAAATTTAATCAACATAGAAGGAATGACATGACTTAAATTTTCATCATATTTATCATTAAACCCGTAAATATTTGTTGGCATTAAAGCGACGACGTCTAATCCATATTGATTATACATTGCTTTACATAATTTAATTCCTGCAATTTTTGCTATTGCGTAAGCTTCGTTAGTTTCATGTATTGGTCCCTTTAATAGATCGTTTTCTTCGATTAATGTATTAATCCCATTAGGATATATGCAAGAAGTCCCCAAAAAGATTGTTCGTTTCAACCTTAAACTTAATGCTGAATTTAATAAACTATTTTGTATTAAAATATTTTCATTAAAAAATTCCACTGGGTATAATTTATTAGCAACAATACCTCCTGCTTTCGCAGCACATATTATTAAATATTCAATTTTATTTTTTTTTAAGTAGGTTTCTGTTTTTTTTTTATCTTTTAAATCCAATTTATTTTTATTAACAATAAATAATTTCTTATATCCTTTACTTATTAAATTTCTGTATACGGCGCTTCCAACTAAACCTTTGTGCCCTGCAATAAAAATTCTAGAATCTTTCTTCATAAGAATTAACTACCCTAAATTCTTCGATTTTATCTCAAATTCTTTTTTTGCAAGAGAGAGATCACTTTCAATCATTTCATTGATTAGTAGATCTAAATTATATTTTGGTTTAAATTTTAATTTTTTATAAGCTTTTGAAGAGTCTCCTTTTAAATAATCAACCTCTAAAGGTCTAAAATAAATTTTATCCACTTTGATAAATATAATTTTTTTATTATTCTTAAATACATAAGCACTCTCGGTCAAACCTTTGCCTTGCCAAAAAATTTTTATATTTAGCTTTTTACAACATTTGTTTATAAAATCTTTAACAGTGCAGGAATTTCCTGTTGCGATCACATAATCATCTGGTTTTTTTTGCTGCAGTATTCTCCATTGCATTTCAACATAATCTTTTGCATGGCCCCAGTCTCTTACTGAATATAAATTTCCTAAATACAATACATCTTCTAAGTTATATTTCCAACGAGTTAAAAATCTTGTTATTTTTCTTGTTACAAACGTTTCTCCTCTCCTAGGACTTTCATGATTAAACAATATGCCATTGCAGGCGAAAATCTTATAAGAATCTCTATAAACTCTTGTAATTTCATGCGCAAACAATTTTGCAACTCCATAAGGAGATTTTGGATGAAATCTAGATTTTTCATTGAAAATTTTTTTTTTATAGATTTGCCCAAATAATTCTGAAGTACCCGCTTGGTAAAATTTAACTTTTTTTAAATTTAAAAATCTAATTCCTTCTAATATTCTTAATGTTCCAATTCCTGTAACTTGAGCGGTATATTCTGGATTCTCAAATGAGACTCCTACATGGCTCTGTGCTCCAAGATTATAAATCTCATCAGGTCTAATTTCTGATAAAATTTTAAAAAGACTATTAGAATCTGTAAGATCTCCATAATGCATATAAAAGTTAGTTTTCATATGAGGATCAATATAAATATGATCTACTCTTTGTGTGTTGAAAGAGGATGATTTTCTTTTAATGCCGTGAACAATATAATTCTTTTTTAACAAAAACTCTGCGAGATAAGAACCATCTTGTCCTGTTATGCCTGTTATTAATGCTTTCTTTTTTAACATTTAATTATTTTTTTTTTTACCGAATTAATAGACAAGATTATAGTCATATAAATTGATATTAAAAAGTTTTTTTTAAGAAATACATAATAGATCTTAAAAGCATCTATTATAAGCTGAAACTTATTGGACGATAAGGAGTTCTTAACGTCTCTCCATTTGGTTAGTGCAAGATTAAATCCTGACAATTTGATATTATTTTTTGCAAGCGTTAACCATAATAAATAATCTTCTTTTGTAGTAATTTTCTCAAACTTAAATAATGAAAAAATTTTCTTTCTAATTATTACTGTAGATAGGCCAATATTGCACACTTTCAAAAGATCTTGATAACTAATATTTTTTTGTGCAGAAACATGATAATTTTTTTTACCGATCTCGTTAATTACTGTATAGGAAGTGTATGAGAAATCTAAAGAATTTTTTTTCATAAAAGTAATCTGTTTACTAAGTTTATTTTTTAACCAAACATCATCGGCATCTATAAATGCTATATAATTTCCAGAAGATTTATTGATTCCTAAATTTCTAGAATAACTAACGCCTTTATTTTTTTTATTGTTAATAAGGATAGTTTTTTTGTTATTATTTATAATTGACTGGACAAATTTGAACTCCTCATAGTTATTATCATCAAAAATAACTATTATTTCAATATTTTTGTATGACTGGTTCTTTACTGAAATAAATGACTCTTTAAAAAAATTTCTTTTTTTATAATAAGTTAATATTACAGAAACTTTATCCATTATTTATACTTAAAATTTTATTAAATTGAAAATAGTGACTAACCACTGAATATCTTTTAAAGAATTTTTTTGCATTTATTTTTTTTTTATTTCTTGATTCTGCAGTATCATAATGAAATTCATAAAATTTTTTTAATAAATCAAACTTATTATTATTATCAAATAAATAGCCATTCTTGGAATTGTTTAATAATTCAGCTGGTCCATTTGGGCAATCTGAAGAAATAATATTTTTATTAACGACTCCAGCTTCAATAATTATAAAACCAGGGTCTTCCCAAAGTGAGGTAGATATAAAACATTCGGATGAGTATAAATATTTGTATACATTATCAACAAAACCAAGAAAATAAACATCATTGTCCAAACGATATTTAGCAACTAATTTTTTCAAAAAAATATCTTGCTCACCATTGCCGGCAATGAGCAATTTATAATCTTTATAATTCTTTTTTACTTCAAAAAAAAAATCTATAAGTAATTTAAAATTTTTTTGTTTTGTCAATCTTCCCGCTGAAAATATATATTTTTTATTTTGATCAAAAACAAAATCATTTTTTTCTGATTTCAGACTTATAATTTTTTTAATTTTGAAAACTGGATCATAAAGTAATTTTATTTTACTATAGTCAAAAATATTTGACTGTTGTAAAAGATTCATGGTGTTTATAGAGGGCGAGGTGACCATAAATAATTTTTTTGATGCTAATTTCCATAAATATCTTCTAAAAAAATTCAATTTTGGGTAGCCAGAAATTCTTAAGATAAATTTTGTCTTAAAATTAAATATTATTAACAAAACTAAAGGCAATGATGTAATTAAATGAATTATTAAAAAATCAGGTTTATTTTTTTCCAGAAGCTTCTTTAATGAAAAAAAACATTTAATAAAGACAAAAATATAGAAAACTCTACTAAAAAAAAACCCATATTTAGGAAAAAATAAGTAATAGTTCTTTTTTGATAAATGAATTAATTTTGAATTTTCAATTTTATTATTACTCCATTCTCCAACCGCATTAATTATGCTAGTTTGATAATTATATTTTGAATATCTTTCTAAACTTTCGGCAGAATTTTTAACTGCATTGATAGTAGCTATATGACTAAAGTGTGGAGACCAATAAAATATATTCATTTCCTTAAATGAGAAAGAACTAAGCTTAAATACTGTTCGCAACTATTTTTTTTATCGTATTGAAATACGTTACGAAAACCTTGGCTTATCATTCCTTTTTTTAAATTATAATTATAATTTAAAATTAAATTAGCTAATTTTTTATAATTACCAACTTGAAATAAGTCTCCATACAAACCATTGGCCAGTATATCTTTTGGTCCAGTTGGACAGTTACTAGAAATAATATATTTTTTTAAAAACTGAGCTTCTACTAAAACATTAGGAGATCCTTCGTAAATTGAGCTTAAAATAAAAATATCAGCTTGTTTTATATAATTAAAAGGATTTTTTTTATAACCTATTAATTTTACAAAAGATTGCAAATTATTTGTATTAATATAATTTTTTAAATTATCTTTCTCTATCCCCTTACCTAATATTATAACTTCAATATTCCTTTTATTCTTCGCAACTATATTTATCGCTTTTAATAAGGTCATATGATCTTTTTGATGGACTAGCCTTCCAACTGAAATTATTTTTAGTTTCTTTTTACTTTTAAAAAAATCTTCTTTGATTTTTACTCTCGATAATTTGCTTATTAAGTTAAAATTAAAAGGATTTAAAATACACTGACAATTTAATTTATATTTTTTATCCATAATTTTTTTAAATTGATAAGAATTCACTATTATTTTTCTAGTTTTATTTAAAAAAAAACTAAATATTATTTGTTTAAAAAAATTTTGTGACCATGCTGTTGGCGAAGTATTTGATCTTGAAATAATTCTAATATTAAAAATTTTTGCTATAATAATAGCGTATATATTTGCTTGAAAAGATAATATTAAAACCTTTCTTTTATGTTTAATAATAAAAATTATAAGCTCTATAATGCACAAAAAGTATCTGGGTAATCTTCCGTATTTATTAGACAAATAATATCTTGGAAAAATTAATTTAACTTTTTTTGAAAATTTTTTTGAGTATTGAAAACTTGTTGTGATTAAATTTACTCCATTTATCTTGTCAGCTAAATAATTAGTAATTATAAATAAATTTTTTTCAACTCCACCATCCTCTATTGAAGGATTAAATATTAAAAGTTTTAACAAATTAGTTTGCATTAAATAAAAATTGATTTAATAATTAACTATTATATTTTATTAAGATAAAAAATTGAATTTAGATAAAAATAATTATTCATCTGAACAGAAATTAATATCTATTATAACTGTCACTTTAAATGCTGAGGAGACCATAGAAAAGACCATTAATAGTGTTATATCTCAAAAAAAGAGTAATTGTGAATATATAATTATTGATGGTGGGTCGACTGATAATACTATTAAGATAATTAAAAAATATAATGCACATATAAATATATTAATCTCTGAAATAGATAATGGAATTTATGATGCTTTCAATAAAGGATTAAAAAATTCTAATGGGCACATTATTGGATTTATAAATTCTGGGGACATATATTTTCCAAAAGCACTTGAAATTGTTGAGAAATATTTTCTTAATAATCCTAGACTTGATTTCTTATTTGGAACTACAATTAAACATAAAATTTTACATGGTTTTTCTCCATATTTAAGTCGCTTTAGTTTTGGAGGATGGACAACTCATTCAGCTGGATTTTTTATAAAAAAAACATCACATTTAAAAGTTGGTTATTACAATACAAATTATAAATATTGTGCAGATTTTGATTTTTTTTTAAAAATGATCTTAAAATTTAAAATGTTAGGAACGTCGACAAAAAAAAATGAAATTATAGGCCAATGTGCACTCGGGGGGTTTAGTGCAAGAATTAACTTTATAGATAAATTATGCGAGATGTCTAAAATTAGGATTTGTCTTGGTCAAAATAAGATACTTGTTCTTATAATCTTTATTATTAGATATTTAAAAAATATTAATATAATTGTAAAAAAAAAATATATTAATAAATATTAATACTTTATAATTTTATAAGCTCTTAAATAATATGTATAACGTTTTGCGATAATTAATGAATTTCTAGAAATAATATTATAAATAAAAATATTATTTCTTAATTTTTTAATTTCATTTAACCAAGATTTAGGTGAAATAAAATTTCTTACGAATATACAGTTTACATTATTTTTTAATATCTCTTTTAATACTTTAATATCAGATGATAAAATAACTTTTCCTAATGATAAATAATCAAATAATTTTAAAGGCGATGTAAAATTTGTTATATCGCCAACATCTCCGGCGGTGGTAATTTTTTTCTCAAATGGCAACAATAGTATATCCATACTAGACAAAAGAATGTTTGCTTTATGATGCGGTAAATGAGAAACAAAATATAAATTTTTGTAATTCATATATTTAAGTTTTATTTTATTAATCATTTCTTTTTTGCCCCCAATTATAAAATAGTCATTATATCTATCAATTTTAGCAAGATTAATAATCAATTGAACACCTTTGGATTTTAAAAAAGAACCAAAATATCCTATATTAAATTTTTTTTTTTTTAATATATTTGCAAAATAAAATTTCCTAATTTTAATATCACTAGCACTTGGCAAAATTTGAATCTTGCTGTTATTCAAATTATAATTTTTTACATAAAAACATTTTAAATTATCACTTATAACAACTACTTTAATAATATTTTTAGAATTTAAAAAATTATAAAATTTTAAGATATATCTTGATAATCTTCCTTCCTCTGCAATATCATGGTGTAATTCCACTATCTGTTTTTTTCTGAAAAGAAATAAAATAAAGGCTATAATAATATTTCTAGAGATATATAAATGAGGTCTAAATCTTAATGAATAAATTACTGAAAAAAAAGAAAAAATATAAGCGTAAATATTTTTAGGAAATTTTTTAAATAGTTTTAATTTTACAAATTCAAACCTATTTTTTAGATTATAAAAGTCCTTAAAAATAAGATTTTTATCTCCTGCATCTGGTGCAATTAAAAAAACTTGGTTATTTAATGAGGATAAATTTTCACACATCTTAACTATTTGAAGGCTGCTAGCGTTAAATGTTGGAAAACTAGATTTTGATATGTAGCAAATTCTCAATTTAAATACCTTTAATATTTATATTTAAATTATTTTTATTTGGATACTTTATAAACCATTCAATAGTTTTTTTTAAACCTTGTTCAATTGAAGTAAATTTTTTGTAATCAAAATATTTAATAAGTTTTTTATTAGATCCGTACGTTTTAAAAACTTCTCCTCTTCTCTTTTTCTCTAAAATATATTCAAATTTTATTTTTAAAAACTTTTGGAATAACTTTACTAATCTAATAATTTTAATTGTTCTTGATCCGCTAAGATTGATAATATTATTTTTAACATAAATTTTTTTATTTAAAAAAATTAAAAATATATTAACAACATCATCTATATAGGTAAAATCTCTATAATGATTGCCTGAATTATAAAGCTTAATAACTTTTCTATTATAAATATTATATAAGTTTTTTAATATAAACATATCTGGTCTTCCAAACGGTCCGTACACTGTAAACAATCTAAAAATTAAGAAATTATCTGCACATTTATTTTTCAATAAATTTTTTTTTATATATTCTTCAGATTTTTTTTTAGTTAAAGCATAATAATTTTTTGGTTTAAGAAAAAAATTTTCAGTAATAGGGAATCTTTCTTGATCACCATAAACTGAACTAGAAGAACAAAAAATAAATTTTTTCAATTTTTGATATTTTTTTATAAAGTCAACAATATTTTTTGTCGCTATAATATTATTTTTATAATAACTTAATGGATTTTTATAGGAATACAAAACACCTGCTTGTGCTGCTATATGCAATATAGATAAAAATTTAAATTTTTTAAAGACTAACTCTAACTTTTTTTTATTTGATAAATCAATATTATAAAATTTAAAATTTTTATTTTTTTTTAATATTGTTAGCCTGTCTAATTTAAGATTCTTTGAATAATACTCTGTAAAGTTATCGATTCCAACAACAATGTTTTTTTTACTTTTTAAAATTTTTTTTGCAACATGAAATCCTATAAAACCAGCACATCCCGTTACAAGGTAAATTTTCTTTTTCATCTTAAATTAAATTAATTCTTTAGTAAAAATCTTAAAATTTTTAAAATTTAAATTCGCATAATCAATTAAAGTTTTTATATTTTTTTTATAATTAATTTTAATTTTATTTTTATAAATTTTATTTATATAATCTGATATACTTAATACATTACTGGGGTCTGCAATAAAAATATCTTTATTAAAATCTCTTAATTGACTTGCCCCACTATTCTTGGACACAATGATTGGTTTTCCTCTTGAAAGAGCCTCTAAATATACCAATCCGAATCCCTCAAAGTGATCATTTACATCTTTTGATAATAATATGAACAATGAACATTTGTTATAATAATAATTTAATTTAGCATCAGATACTTTTTTCAGAAAAATAACATGATTTTCTAAACTAAATTTTTTAATTTTATAAGTTAAATCATTAAAATAATTATTATCCGCGATCTCTCCAGCTATATAAAATTTGATATTATTTTTAAATTTATTAACAACTAAATTCGCCACATTAATTAAATTGCTATATCCTTTTCTCTCTTTAACAGCCCCAACGGATAAAATAAAAAAAAAATTACTTGGTTTTCTTTCTTTTAATTTAAAAGTAGTTGCGCAATTTATAATGTATGTCTTGCAATTTTTATTTGGTAAAAAATTTTTGTTTAATTTTTTTTTAGTATAAATGCTTGCATAAATAAAATGAGTAATATTTTTTAAACAGAATAAAAATATAAATTTAGTCTTAAAGTTATTGTAAAGAATATTTGAGTAAGTTCCATGAGCATAGTAGATCACGTTAGAAAAAAAATTTTTTATTAAAGGCAAAAATAATACATATGGCTCTACAAGAAAATGTACTGATGCATTATGATTTTTTACATTCTCTTTTATAATTTTTCTTATCTTAAAATAATCAATAAATATTAAGATAGGATTGCTTATATATTTAAGAGGACTTTTTAAAATTTCATACTGAATATCAGGCATGGATAAATCTTTTTTATTACAAAAAATTAATTTGTTATCTATTTTATTTAGATATTGAGCAGATGCTGTAGACCACCCAGATTTTTTTTCTGACAAATCAAAACAAAAAAAAATATTCATTTTTTAATTAATTATTTTAAAGAAACTTTGACCATCTTAATCTTCTTAGGAGTATTATTATTGTAAAATTGATCTACAAATGGAAGTTTTTGAAATTTGAATCTATTATTTAAATTGTGGATAATTTTATTACAGCCAAATTTTTTGATTAAACCTTTATCATCTAAATAATAATCATCAAAAACAACTATACTTTTTTTATGCAATAATTTTTGAACATAATGCCAATCATTATTTATAGTTCCGACTGAATGCCCGCCATCAATAAAAAGGAAATCAATTTTTATTTTTTTTTTTGTAAATTTTTCTAAAGTTTTTTTTGTATTACCTTTAAATAAAAAAACTTTGCAAACAGAACTTAAAAAAGACATTATATCTTTTTTTTTTAATGGATTCTTACTTAATTCTTTAAAAAAAATATTTTTTTCTTTATAAAAATTCTCAAATAAATCAAAGCCATAATAGATTATCTGATTATTATAAATTTTAGCAGCTTCGATCATTTGTTTTGCTCTCAAACCATTATAAACTCCTATTTCTAAAATTGTCTTTGGCTTATAAAAAATAATTAGTATTAATAAATTCATGTATCTTTTTGTTTTACTAAATAAATAAAAAATTATTATTAGTATGCTTTTAATAAAATAATAAAAATTCATAATTGATACATAAAGAACATTTTTTATAATTAATTAATCAATAGATATTAGTATAAAATTATTTATTAAATAAATATAAGAATATACAATTAAACATTATTACTTTTTAATATCTATCTAAATATATATTTTCATGTCAAAAATTTTAGGGAAAATTACTTTATTTATATTTATAAATTTTTTTTTTTTAGAATTTTTTTCTCTAATTGCCACTAAATTTAATCTTCTTAGATTTAACGATATTCCAATTTATAGTTTTAAGGAAAAAAAGGATGGAATGCTCTGGAGAGAGGAAAATAGTATTTGGGGTCCTTGGCACAAAAAAAATTATAAAGATCAACATACAAGTCGTTGTTTTGATGTAGAATATTTATCTAATAATATTGGCGCAAGAGATAATAATGATTATCTTGAAGAAGAACCTGCATCAATTGTTTTAATAGGAGATAGTTTTGCTGAAGGTTATGGTGTTCATCTTTATAATACTTTTTCTAAAATTATAGAAAATAAAAAAAAAAAAGTTTTAAATTTTGGTGTCGCAGGAGCAGGTCCTAGGGAAGAATATCTTCTAAAACAAAATTTGATTGATAAATTTAAGTATGATGAAATAATTTATATGTTCCTACCAGATAATGATTTTGTAAATTATAACCTAAAGTATAATACAAAATATCTTAATAATAAGAATGCAATCTACATTAATAATACTTTGGATGTATTAGCTAGATTTACATATACTTATAACACTCTAAGAAGTGCAAAATACCTATACTATGATTTAATTAAATTTAAAAATTATAAGGTTAAATCATATAGATCATATAGTCATAATGATAAGGCTTCCATTGATAGTTCACTATTTTATGTAAAAAAAATCTTAAATTCAAACAAAGATATTAAAAAAAGTATAATTATTATTCCGAGAATAGAAGATATAATAAAATTTCACGAAAAAAAGGATTATAAAGAATACTATTGGTATAAAAATTTAAAATTAATTGCAGATGAAAATAATGTTAAGTTAATAGATTTACTTGATTATTCATTATTTGAAGAAAAACATCTTTACTTTCATAGTTGTGATGGTCATTGGAGTGCTTATGGAAATAATTTTGCAGCAAAAAAATATTTGGAAAATAAATAAAAAAATAATTTATAAATTTATATTGAATGAAATAATATTTGATTTATAAATTAAATATAAATCGCGGGGTGGAGCAGTCTGGTAGCTCGTCAGGCTCATAACCTGAAGGTCCTTGGTTCAAATCCAAGCCCCGCAACCAAATAATTTTTAATTTATTATTAATGTATCCAAACTTTATTTCTAATTTTTGCGATTTTATTAATATTTGATTTATTACTTAATAAACTTAAAACTTTATTTCCAAAATTAATCGGAGTTGAAAAATAAAAAACAATTTTTTCTTTGATAAAATATTCTAAATAGTTTTTATTGATATTAATCATTATTGGATAAATCTTAAAGTATGAAGCTTCAAGTAAAGCTGTAGAATCTGAAGCAACGACTGCGTCGATATTTCTCATTTTTAGTGCATTAAAAAAACTAACATTCGGTTGAATTGTTATGCAACGAATTTTTAATAAGATCTTAGACAAATCATCGGGGAGAATATAATCAGGTCTTAATTTAATAAATAAATTTATTTTCTTAAATTTATTTAAAGAAAATAAATATTTTCTTAATTTTAAGAAATTTATATTATCCTCAAATAGATATAAGACATTGTAAAAATCTTTCTTATCATTATTAATCAACCTTTTTTTTTGTAAATGATTAAATTTTTTAACATTAACAATACTATTTTTGTAAATAGGGTAAAAATGCATTAATTTTTTTTTAAAAAAATTTGACCAAACAAAAAATATATTAAAAGCAAAATCTGCCATAGAAATGTGATTTTTAGAAAATCTTGCATGCATATATCCAGTTGTTGCGACGTCTAAATCTTTGCAGTTTTTTATAAATATTCCAAGAATTCTATAATCATCTACAGATGTGAAATGTTTTACACCATAAAACTTTAAAAAAGTTTTTATATATCTAGATTGAAAATTAATTGATTTTTTATGTATTAAAAATTTATCTTTTTTTTTTAAATAAAAAAAATAATTAATTAAATAAAAAAAATAATAAAAACTCTGTAAAAAAACTAAATTTGGATATTTAATATAAAGTTTGATACATTGTTTAAAGTTATCACATCTAATAAAATTTAAAGAACTATTTAAAGTCATTTCATTAAAATACACTTTGCATCTAGGATCAACTTTTTCATTAATATTCCTAAAAATAAAATAGTAAGATTTGTTTAGCTTTTTTTTAATAAGAAAATTTAACAATGACAATAATACTAAAAGTAGATTTTTAAAAAAAAAAATAATATTAAAATTTATATTATGTTTATTTTTTAGAAACTCGAAATAATGATAACGGTAAATAAAATCTTCTTCTAGAAAAAATTTTTTTCTTACTTTTTCTAATATTTTTGTGTTATTAAGATTATACATAATAAATTAACAATATTAATTAAAAATAATCTAATAAATTTTAAATCTAATTAAAAAATTTTTTGGTGATATCAATCTCTTCTTTTACAGAATTAGAAATTTTTAAATCATTTATTTTAATATTAGGAACCATTACATAAGTTCTTGATTTTACAATTTGTCTTCTAAATAATGTTAAAAAATATCTTTGAGATAATAAACCTCCATCTCCAATAGTAAAAAAAAGAGCTGATCTCTTTTTTTTAGTTAATTTTCTAAAAATTGAATTAAATTTATTTAAATATCTAGATGGTTTTTTTCCTCTGTGTTTAAGTCTGACATCAAATATGATTAAGTCTCCTATGCTACTTTTTAATACAACTTCATTGGAGAATTTATCTAATAACACTAAACAATCATTTTTGTTTGTGTCTGTGAGATAAATACAAAATTTAACTACTGGAGGTATTGAATCTTTGATTAAATTAAAGTCTTGATAAAAAAAATTTTTTTCATTTTTATTGCAGTGCAATGATCCAATATCATCATGCCAATTAGCGTTCGTTTCCACATTGAAATCTGAATTATAACCATATTCAGGATTTTCATAAATTTTATTAAATATTCTTGTGTTATAAATAAATTTGAATATTTCAGACAGAGCTGAATATCTCTCGATTGCAAAGCAATTTTCTCCATTTTTGCTTGTTAAAATTGGGTCATTTTTTATTTTTTCTATTAATTCAATGGGAACAAATTTTTTTATGACGACATATCCTGTTTTATTGATTTCGTCTATTAAAGGTATGTCTAATATGTTTTTCATGCAAATTATTTTATTTTTACATTAACTGCAGATTTTGATTTTTTACTTCATATACTTTATCACAAAATTTATAATTATCTTTATTGTGTGAAATAATAAAGATAATTTTATCTTCTTTATATTTGTAAATAATTTTCAAAATTTCTTCTGCTGACTTTGCATCTAAAGAGCTAGTCGCCTCATCTAATATAATTATTTTGGAATTTCTATATAACGCCCTTGCAATTGCTAACCTTTGTTTTTGTCCTCCAGAAATTAGGCTGCCACTTTCACCAGCTTCGGACACTATAAATTTATCTATTAAATCACTCTCAATATTTGAAAAATAAGAGACTTTTTTTAAACAAGACTTAACTTTATCTAAATCAATTTCATTTGTATTAAGACCGAAAGCCACATTATTTATTATAGTATCATTAAAAATATAAGGATTTTGATTTACATAGCTTATAGAGTCTCTCCATTTGCGAATATTAGAGTGAATATTTCTGCCAAAAGAATAAATGCCACCATGAGTTGGTATTAAGAGTCCAGTTAATAAATCCAAGAAAGTTGTTTTTCCCATACCGCTATCACCATATATGCCAATAATTTCATTTTTTTGAAAACCAAGATTTATATCTATAAATATATCATTCTTACTCAAAGCATTTTTATATTTAAAAGATAAATTATTAAAATACAAAAAATAATTATTATTAGAATTTAATACTAAATTACTTATTGTGCTTTGATTTTCTCCAACAGATTCATTTATTGAATTATTAGAAAATTTTTCTAAATATAATTTTATTTCTGGTAAATTAAAAGTTATGATTTGTGCGCTAGCAACCATTTTAATTAGTACGGGAGCTAATCTTAATAATATTAAAAAATAAAAACCTAATGAAAAAATAATATTTGAATAATCGTCAGGTTTGCTATTAAATAAGAAAAAAAAAACTAAAACTAATAAAAAAAATATTTCAAACATACTTTTTGGTAAAGATTTGATTAACACAGCTGTTCTTTCTATATAATTAAATTTAAATAAATCTTTTTTAAAGTTTTCATAAAAATATTTTTCTTTTCCAAATATTTTAATTTCTTTGATAGAATTTATAGAATTTAGTAACCATTTATTAATTGTTGCTACTAAATTAAACTTAACAACTCCCTTTTTTTTTATAAAAAAATTAGAAAAAAAATATAATAATAAAAAAAAAGATATTAACATAACCAGAAAGAGAGAATTTAATGGTTCTATTATGCTTATCGTAATAATTATAAACAAAGCAGTCAAAAAATCAGTGGTCATACTGATCAAATGAAAAGCAAAATGTTGAAGTCTTTCTGCGCTCTGAATATTTCTTAAAGTTTCCGCAGCAGAAATTCTATGAATTGAATTGTCAGAGCTGTATAGATGCATTTTAAATACATCTGTTGTAATTCTGGACTTAAAAAGTAATGCACTAGTTAAATTTTGCCAATTTATTAAGATTACCAAAATATTTTTTAAAATAAAAAATACAGCAACTAAAATAATAATTAATAAAAGTAAATTATGATTATTATTTATATTAAATAATATTTTAAAATATTGAAGATAATTATTTTCATCTATAAAATTTTTATCTACTATAATTTTTAATAATGGAACTAGCATTGTTATACCCAAAGACTCAAGTATTGCAGAAATAAAAATTGTTAAAAAAACAAAAAAAAATCTTTTTTTTTCTTCTTTGGTTAATATATTTAATAATTTTTGAATCATTATTATCAAAATTTAGTTTTATTAGAAATTTCTTTTAATTTAATACTGTAATATTTTATAAACATTTGTTAATTTTTATCAAAACTCTTTTTGTTCTTGAGAGCTTTCCCAATAAATTTTATTGATTTTAATGTCTGATTTTCTAATAACTCTAACCTTTTGTTTCCATTAAATATTAATTGATCTTTAATTTTTTTATCTAAAATCTTTTGATATATTTTTATTAATGACTCTGGATTCAAAGGATCAACATATAGCGCTGCATCTCTAGCATGATCTTTAAGATGGTGAGAATATATAAGTGGTTTTTTCATAAACCAAGCTTCTACTGGCGGTATATTAGTTGGTCCAAAAAAAGTAGGCATTATAACAGCTTCACAATTATTATAAAAATTATTTAACATGATATCACTAGAATTTTTATAAATTAAAATATCATTTTTTAATTTATAATTTTTGATTTTGTATTCTAAATTATTTAAATAACCCTTATCATATCCTGTAAAAATACATTTTAATTTATATTTGCTTTTTAAAATTCTCATAGCTTCAATGATAAAATCATGGTTTTTATGTTTCCAAAAATTCGCAGGATAAAATAAAAAATTAAAATTAAATAAACTATTTTTTTTTTTAATTTTTAAAGACGAAGAATAAAGATATGGCATTATTAATATCTTATCTTTTTTAATTTTATATATTTTATTAATTTTATCCTTTAATTTTTTAGAATCTGAAATAATCAAAAAAGATTTTTTTAGAAATTTTTTTAATAACCATTCTCTGTTATAAAAAACTTTACCGCCTACTTCTGGAAAATTGCGAAAGTTCAAATGCGCCAAGTCTAATACGGTAGGAATAAAATTAATTTTATTTACCAAAATTAAATTTGCTGAAAAATTAGTAAAATAAACACAATCTATGGAATCTTTAATTAACTTTTTCTCAAATGAGGTTGAAATGTTAAAAAAAAAAAATCTTCTATATAAAAATTTAATAATCTTATCAAAAAAATTTATTTTTAAAAAACTAGCATTGATTTGATAAGATTGCATAGCTTTTATAGATTTAGCATTTATGCAATAAATTCTTATATTTATATCTTTTGGTAAAAATAACTTTAATCTTTTAATGACATTGATAGAGTTGTGCCATTCTCCTCCGTATTTAGGAGTTGATTCTACAATAATTCCTAAATTCATTGTTAAATTATTTTTTGTATATATCGTAATTTTTTATAATTTTTGTAATATAAGTAATATCTTTTTCCAAAATATTTGGACCGCTAGGCAAATATATTCCATGTTTTGACAAATATTCAGAATTTGTAAGATCTTTTTTTTTATAAAAATACATTCTTTTAAAAACTGGCTGCAAATGCATAGGATAGAAAAAATCTCTAACTTCTATATTGTTTTTTAAAAGATATTTTTTAAAATCATCTTTATTAATTTTTTTATTTAATATTATTGAATATACCCAATAAATATTATTAGCATACTTTGTTTTAGTTAATGGTATTTTTAGAAAACTACATTCTTTTAATTTTTTATTATATAGCGTTCCAATTTTTCTTTTTATTTTAATAATTTTACTTAATTTCTTAAGTTGGGCTAATCCAACTGCCGCTTGAAGATTTGTTATTCTATAATTCCATCCTTGACTATGATGTATAAATCTTTTTTTGCCGAAACTTAAATTTCTTAATTCTAGACATTTATTATTTAAAGCTTCACTATTTGTTAATATCATTCCTCCTTCACCTGTAGTTAAATTCTTATTTGCGTAAAAACTTAAAATACTCAAATGACCGAAGCTGCCACATTTTTTATTATAATATTTTTGACCTAATTGTTCAGCTGCATCTTCAATTAGAAATAAATTTCTTTTTTTTACAATCTTAATTATTGGATTCATATCTACTGGCAAACCATATGTATGAACAACTAGTATTGCTTTGGTTTTGCTAGTTATTTTTTTTTCAATTTCTTCTGCGTAAATATTAAAAGTATTTAAATCGCAATCAGCTAAAACTGGTTTAGCCCCACTCCGAATTACAGCTAAAATACAAGAAACAATACTAAATGAGGGCAAAATAACTTCATCATCTTTTTTTAGATTTAGAGATTGAAAGGCTATCTGCAGTGCTGCTGTTCCGTTAGAAACTGCAATACCATATTTTCTATTTAATAACTTAGCAGTCTTCTTTTCAAACTGCTTAACGAATGGGCCTTCAGATGATATCCAATTAGTATTGATACATTTTTTTAAATAAAAAATTTCCTCTTTACCTAAGAAAGGCTTAAAAACTCTTAATAATTTCATTTTATTTAATACTTAATAAGACTTTATTACTTTTATCATAAGGACCCATTCTTACTTCAAATAATTCAGATTTTGTTAAAAAATTGATAGCATGAGTGCAGTTTATTAAAAAAACTAAAGAACCTGCTTCACATATAATTTTTTTTTTAATTTTTAGATCATTAGAAAATAAAAATAATTCAATCTTTCCTTTTTTTACAAAAAGAACTTCGCCAACTGTACTTTTAACATAAAGTTTATTTTCTTTATGAAAATGTAAATTAACTTTATAATTTTTCTTTCTTGACATATAACCCACTTGTAAAGAGCTAGACTTTTTTGTGAAAAATTTAATACCGGAATAGAAAAAATTTTTTTTTAAAACAAATGCAATTACTTTTTTTTTGTAGATAACTTCAATAAAATTTTTGTTTGACATCAATATAAACCTTTTTTAAAAAATTATTTATTTATCAATCTATCATGTTAATAACTTACTATTTTTTTTTAAATACTAAGCATGCCGACCAAGTTTTTTTTGAAGGTCTGGAATTATGTAGCATTTTTAAACTCGACAAAAAAGTTAAATTTGATTCTTTGGCAAAATTTATCAATTCGGAAACGTTAAAATGTCTTACATAGTGAATTTCTGTAAATCGTGAATTAATTTTTTTTTTAAAAAAATTACAGGTAAAATTAAATATTACTTTTACTATATTTCCTTTTAAAAAAAAGGATTCCGAGTTTCTTTGTACTGATAATTCAGTATTAGTAAATTTTTTTTTTTTTTTTTTTAATTTTAAAAATTTAACTGCCGGTGAATACCAATAGTCAAAAATAAAAACCCCATTTTTATCTAAATGCGAAGCTGCAACTCTAAAAAATTTTTTAAGCTCAAAGTCTTTTGTAAAATAACAAATTACATGAAAAAGAGATGTTATTATTAAAAATTTTTCTTTAAGTTTTAAATCTAAAATATTTTTTTTTATTATTGTTGATTTAATTTTTTTTTTTTTAGCAACTTGAATCATGCTTAAACTTTTTTCAACTCCGGTCATCTTATAATTTCTCTTAATGAAAAATTTATGATGTTCACAGGTGCCCGAACCCAAATCTAAAATTTTTTTGTCCTTAATTTTATATTTTTTAATTAATTTAAGTATAAATAAAGATTCTTGATCATAATTTTTATTTTTATTTATTAGATCGTAAACATCACTATATTTTTTATTAAAAACACTCATCATTAATTTTTTCGAAGCATAAAATATTTAAATTTTTTATAAATCTTAAATAAAAAAATTATATTTTTAAAATTACTATGTAAAAAAAAATGCTCTGAAAATATTTTTCTATTAATTGTATTTTCGGTAACAGGTATTTTATCTAAACTCATATATCTTTTTACAAGGCTAACATTGTACTTTTTGTAACTATCGCGATCTCCTTTATGAGCACCACTTCCATCAAAGCCTATATTTTTTACAAAACTTTGAGCTGGATAAAGTGTTAATCTATTTTTAATATAATTATGAGCGCACCATCTAATAGTCCAAGAGTCATTTTTTTTATTAATATTATTTTCTAACATTTTAGTTAACTCAAAAGACCCATAAAAATTAAAATCATACTCATTGCCGAGCTGCCTTATTTTTTTGAGTAAAACAATTGGGTTTTTTTCAAAATTTTTCCACGCTCTAGACCAAGTCGCCCATCCCCAAGTATCTGCTCCTCTTATAAAAAAAGTTCTATGGTCATTAACTTTAACAGGGTAAACATATCCGGAGATTGAACAAACTCTCTTTTCATCTTTATATAAAACTAATGCGTCATTCATGTAATTTAAAAAAAATCTACTAACTTTATTATCATCTTCTAAAATTATAATTTTTGAATACTTTTTTAAAATGTAAGAAACTCCTGAAAAAAGATTATTAGCAACACCAAAATTATATTTTCTATAAATAACTTTTATTTTTTTAAAACCTTTAATATTTTTTATATATTTTCTCACATTCTCTACTTCTAGAAGATCTTTTTTTGAACTAGCTGCATCAGAAAATATAATAAGCGTGGTATCTTTAGCCAAAATATTTTTTTTAAGTTTATTGATTACAATCTTGGTGTGCTTTAATCTTTTGTACGCAAATAAAGCAACGGGCGCTAACTTCATAATTTTTTAACTAAATTTAGTTAGTTTTATTGGTTGCTCTGGCATAGAACTTATATAATAACAATATTTGGAAAACCCTCCTAAATAGTCTGGTAATAAACTTTTTAAAAACCAGTATAATTTATTTAAATAAATTTTTTTGGTATTTCGACCATTGTTAATTATATAAATTTTTTTTTTTGGGTATAATAATCTAACGAAAGTTAAAACATGTGAATCCGATCCTATTATTAACTGGCTTTTAGAAAGTAAATAAGTGTCAACAATAATTTCTTTTCCTAATAAATATTTATGATTTATTCTATTATTATCATGCAACACATTTGATGAATTTGATCTATAAAAATCAAAATATATGGGATTATCAATTTCTTTTATAAAAAAATTAAAAGCATTAAGAACTAAACTGGAAATGTAGGTAAACTTAAAATCAAATCTTTTTTTAATTAAATTAAAATGATTTAGCATTTGAACATAGGATGGAGGTGCGTTGTGCTTAGCTGCAAATCTATATTCTCCTCCTCTAAAAAATATACCAATATATTTTTTTCTACCAATTTTTTTTAATTTTTTTCTTATTTCTAAAACTAAATCATTCTTTAATCTTATATATTTTTTAAAAATATTTCTTAAATCATAAATATTATCAGTAAAATTTATAACCGCATTACAAGTAATTAATACATTATTGCTTTTATAAACCTCTTCTAATTTATATTTGTTTATAGGTTTAAAATAGTATTCCCAATAATTTTTGGGCAATCTTTTATCTGTATCATGAAATGGCGTTTTAAAATTCTGCATGTCAATAATTGGTATTAATTTTAATCTTCTTGCGTTATACAAATGCTCTAATACAAAAAATAAATTTCCAAATATTCCGCCGTTGTTATTTTTTCTTTTAATTAAATAAAAAAATTTTTTTTTATTTTTATTTCCAAATTTATTAAAAATAATATTTTTTCCAAAATACTCATGAATTTTAACTTTTGAATTATAAATTTTATTATTTTTTTTCATTTAAGGAGATAAAAGTAATTTATTTTGCTAAATTTATTAAATCAATTTTTCAATAAATTTTTACTTTTTAAAAATTTTAGTGTGAAGTTTATAGTGATTGCCATTTTACTTATTAACATGGGATATTCTTTGCATTAGTGTTGATTGGAATTCATGCATAGCAACCTTTAATTCTTCAATTATTTTTAGTTCTAATACAATTGCTATGGCATAAAAACCTGACCCTATAACAGCAAATTTAATCAGCCTAATATAAAAGATAGATAATAAACTTAGTTAATAAAGTTAAATAATAAAATTAACATTATAATTTGTATCAAAAATTTTTTCAGTGCATAAATCAAGCCAATTGAGCTATTAGTAACGGTAAGCTTAACGTGTTACCACGCTTCCACACCCGTCCTATCAACGTCGTAGTCTACGACGGCTCT
>Ga0114980_10000550_pt1 | contig 27282 bp, 27 predicted proteins | sample S_140806_EF_Meta_FD_87018 | JGI IMG/M metagenome (GOLD analysis project Ga0114980, IMG submission 87018) | Freshwater microbial communities from Lake Simoncouche, Canada to study carbon cycling - S_140806_EF_MetaG | ecosystem: Environmental > Aquatic > Freshwater > Lake | place: Lake...
AGTCATGCCCGACTTCACCCCGACCGACATCAAGAAGCTGAAGCTGGAACGCCCGACCTATGAAGCGTCGGACGCCGATCTGGACGAGGCCCTCACCGAACTGGCCGGCCAGGCCAAATCCTATGAGGACAGGAAGGGCAAGACCGTGAAGGCCGCCGAAGGTGACGAGGTCACCATCGACTTCCTCGGCAAGCTGGACGGCGAACCCTTCGAGGGCGGTGCCGCCGAGGACACCCAGCTGGTGATCGGCTCCAACCGCTTCATCCCGGGCTTTGAAGAGCAGCTCAAGGGCACCAAGGTCGGTGAGGAAAAGGTCCTGAACGTGACCTTCCCGGCGGACTACCAGGCCGCCCATCTGGCCGGCAAGGCCGTGACCTTCGACGTCAAGGTCAAGGCCATCAAGGCCGAGGCCCCCGCCGTCATCGACGAGGCCTTCGCCCAGCGCATCGGCATCGAGTCGCTGGACAAGCTGAAAGAGCTTCTGCGCACCAACCTGAACCAGCAGTACACGGGCGCGGCCCGCTTCAAGTTGAAGCGCGCCCTGCTCGACGCCCTGGACAAGGCGCACGACTTCCCCCTGCCGCCCAAGATGGTCGAGGCCGAGTTCGACGGCATCTGGCAGCAGGTCCAGGCCGACAAGGACGCCGGCCGCCTGCCGGAAGACGACGCCAAGAAGTCCGAGAAGAAGCTCAAGGACGAGTATCGCAAGATCGCCGAGCGCCGCGTGCGCCTGGGTCTGGTGCTGGCCGAGATCGGCCGTGCCAACAACGTCCAGATCACCGATCAGGAACTGAACAACGCCATCATGAACGAGGCCCGCAACTATCCGGGCCAGGAGCGTCAGGTGCTGGACTTCTATCGCCAGAACCCCAATGCTGCCGCCCAGATGCGCGCCCCGATCTATGAGGAAAAGGTCTGCGACCTGATCTTCGATACGGCCAAGGTCACCGACACGCCGATCACCAAGGAAGACCTGCTCAAGGAAGACGACGACCTCTAGGGTCGGCATCCAGCCTGACGAAATTGCCCCGTCGCGACCCCGTCGCGGCGGGGATTTCGTTTCCGGGATGTCCGTGCGCGTGTTTCCGGCCGGCCGGAACACTGATAGGCTCCGTGTCCAGTCAGCCCGGAACCCGCCCATGTTGTATGCCCTTCTGGCCGCGGCCCTTCTGGCGTCGCCCCAGTCCGCGCCGGCCGCCCAGACGCCGCCCGTTGCGCAGGCACCGGTCCGTCTTGAAGACGTGGTGGTCGACGCCCGGCGGCTGGAAGACACTACGGAAGACTATGTCGACGAGGTCGCCGCGCCCGCGCGTCGCCGCGGTCTGGCCCGATGGAAGGACGGCCTGTGCGTCGGCGTCGCCAATCTGGAGAATGAGACCGCCCAATATCTGGCCGACCGGGTTTCCGACGTCGCCCGCAGTCTCGGCCTGCGTGCCCATGAGCCCGACTGCCATCCCAGTGTCCTGATCATCGCCACCAGTGACGGTCCGGGCTTCACCCGGGAGTTCGTGGCCATGCGTCCGCGGCTGTTCCGCGTCGGCGGGGCGGGCATGGATCGCGGCGGGGCGGAACTGCGCGATTTCATCCGCGAGGAGCGGCCGGTCCGCTGGTGGCATGTCAGCCTGCCGGAGGACAGCGAGACCGGGGAGGCCGTGGTGCGCCTGCCCGGCTCCATCAGCGGCTCGGGGGCCGAGACCGGCGGGACGTCTGCCCAGCAATATGCGCCGCAGACCCGGGTCCAGATTCCGTCACGCCTCAACGACCAGACCGAGGACGTCCTCAAGCGGGTGTTCATCATCGTCGATGTGGATGAGCTGAACGGTGCCAGCCTCCAGCAGCTGGGCGACTATGTCGCCATGGTCGCCATGGCCCAGGTCAATCCCGACGCAGACACCGGTCGTTTCGACACCATCCTGAACCTGTTCGATGACCCGGCCACAGCGCCCACCGGCCTGACCGGCTGGGACCGGGCCTATCTGGACGGCCTGTACGACCCCCAGTCGGAAACCCACCGCATCAACCAGCGGGCCCAGGTCCAGGCCGTCGCCTCCGCCATCGCCAGCGCCTATCGGGGCAGCTCGGCCGGACCCGAAGACCTTGATCGCTGAGGCCGGGACGGACCCTGTCCGGACAGGGTGTTCGAGGCGGGATCTGCGCCCCGGTCCGGCCATGATGTCGATCTAGGTCCAGCATCGGCTGTTTGAGGGGATCCTGTATGTCATTTGTTGCCTTGGCCCTGGCGGCTGGCCTGCTCTCGCAGACCCCCGTTCAGGCACAGGACCCTGCCGACGGTTCCGTGGCGCAACTGGGTGATGTCGTCGTCGAGGGACGCCGGCTCAGGTCCGTCGTCCAGAATTTCGTCGGTGAGGTTACCGCACCGGCGACGAGCGACCGCGGCCCGGCACGCTGGAACGGTCCGGTCTGTATCGGTGTGGTCAATCTTCGCGCCGAGGTCGCCCAGTATATCGTCGACCGGGCGTCCGACGTCGCGCGTGAGCTGGGGCTGGAAGCCGGTGAGCCGGGTTGCGCCGCCAATGTCCTGATCATCGCCGCCGCCGACGGCCAGGCGGTCGCCGACGGGATCGTCGAGGAACGCCGGCGGGCCTTTGTACCGGGCGGCTCCGGCATGACGCGCACCCTGAGCGCCCTCGAGGATTTCCGGACATCCGATGCGCCGGTGCGGTGGTGGCACGTCAGCGCGCCGGTCGATTCCGAAAGCGGTGAACTGGCCACGCGCCTGCCGGGCCGGGATGCCCCGCAGATCGCCGTATCCCGCGCCTCGCGCATCCGGACGGACATCCGCGACGACCTGTTCAAGGCCATCATCGTCGTCGACATCAGCAAGGTGGACTCGATCTCCCTCCCGCAGCTGGCGGACTACTGCACCCTGATCGCCCTGGCCCAGGTCGATCCAAAGGCCGAGGTGGCGTCGTTCGAGACGATCCTGAACGTCTTCATCGATCCGACCATTACCGGTCTGACGAGCTGGGACCGGGACTATCTGGCGGCCCTCTACGGGATCGAGCAGAACCGTCTGGGGTCCGCCCGTGGTGGCGAGATCGTCGACCTGATGATGCGCGGCGTGCGCGCGGACCCGGTCGAGGACTAGGTTTCCGGGAGAACCCGGCGACGGGTGCGTCGGGCCTGAAATCGGTCGACCGCCGTGACCCACGGTTGCGCCGTCCTGATTGACACGCCAGCATGGCGGGGTCACGGTAAGCACGCGTTGTCTGCGGAGGCTGCCATGTCGTCCTTGTCCGCCGGTCTGGTCCTGACCCTTGCGCTATGGTCGGGCGCGGTCCCGGCGCAGGCGGTCCCCCAGACCCCCGCTGCCCCGACCCCCGCTGTCCAGAGTCCCGCTCAACTCGGTGAGGTCGTTGTCGAGGGTCGGCAGCTTGAGGCCCTGGTCCGCAGTTTCGTTACCGACGTCTCGCAACCGGCGAACAACCGCGGTCTGGCCCGCTGGAACCGGCCGATCTGCGTCGGGGCGGTCAATCTGCGGTCCGAGGTCGGCCAGTATGTCATCGACCGCATCTCGGACATCGCGCGCGAGCTGGAGGTCGAGGCGGGCGAGCCCGGATGCCGGCCAAACGTCCTGATCGTGGCCGCCGTCGACGGTGCCGGCCTGGCCTCGGCCCTCGTCGAGGACCGGCCGCGCAATTTCGACCTGCGCCACAACGGCACCGACGCGGGGACTCGGGCCTTCCGGAACTTCAGGACGGGCGACCAGCCGGTGCGCTGGTGGCAGATCAGCATGCCGATCGATTCAGAGACCGGCACCCGGGCTGTGCGTCTGCCCGGAGACATCAGTCCGTAAACCGGCGGTCCCACCGCGCCGATCATCAATGTCTTCGCGGCCTCGCGCCTGAGGACCCAGATCCGCGACGATATGGTGCGTTCCATCATCATCGTCGATGTCGACCGGCTGGCCGGGGCCAGTCTGGTCCAGCTGGCCGACTATCTGGCGCTGGTGGCCCTGGCCCAGATCGATGCGGAGGCGGACACGGCCCCCTATCCGACCATCCTGAACCTGTTCGCCGATCCGGCCTCGGCCCCGGCAGGGCTGACGGAATGGGACCGGTCCTATCTGACGGCCCTGTATGAGCACGACCAGCTGCGCATCAACCGCAACAGCCAGGTCCGCGCCGTGGCCGAGGCCGTGACCCGCGACCGACGCCAGGCGGCCGGGGCTGCGACGGAGTGATCGGGCTTTCCTGACGCCTTCGCGCCTTGCGTCAACGGTTCGGCAACGCGATATCCTGTCCAAGAGGGGGAGCGACCGGTGAGTCGTACCCGAATGCATCCCGAGAAGGCCCACATGCGCGATCCCATCGAACTGATGAACATGAACCTCGTCCCCATGGTGGTGGAGCAGTCCAGCCGGGGCGAGCGCGCCTTCGACATCTTCTCGCGCCTGCTGCGCGAGCGGATCATCTTCCTGACCGGTCCCTTCGAGGACGGCATGGCCTCGCTGATCTGCGCCCAGCTGCTGTTCCTGGAATCGGAAAATCCGAAGAAGGAAATCTCCATGTATATCAACAGCCCCGGCGGGCAGGTTTCGTCGGCGCTCGCGATCTATGACACCATGCAATACATCCGCTCGCCGGTTTCGACCGTCTGCATGGGCATGGCGGCCTCGGCCGGTTCGCTGATCCTCGCCGCCGGTGCCGCCGGCCAGCGTGTGGCCCTGCCGAACGCCCGCATCATGGTGCACCAGCCCTCGGGCGGCTTCCGTGGCCAGGCCTCGGACATCGAACTGCACGCCGCCGACATCCGCTACACCAAGCGTCGCCTCAACGAGATCTACGTCCACCACACCGGCCGGACCTATGAGGAGGTCGAAAAGACCCTCGACCGCGACCACTTCATGAGCGCCGAGGACGCCAAGGCCTGGGGCGTCGTCGACCACGTCTACGACCGCCGCGAACAGGCCGAGGGCGACGGGGTCAAGACGGTCTGATCCTTCCGGCCGGATGGCCGGGTGCAGGTCTGACGTGTATGTGATTGGCGTTTTGGTTGCATCTCCCTGATGGGGCGGGTGGTCGGCGCACCAAACCGGTTTCGATCCTGGTTTCGGCCTGCCACCCCGGCAGGGGCCGCCGCAGAGGATGCTTGGCCCAATGTCAGCAGGACTGGGGATCGGGTTTGCATATGAATCAGGTCGAGTAGGCGGGCCGCGCCTTTCGGCTTTCATTTCAAAGCCGGTCCTGAACAGCGCGATGAGTTGATGGACCTGCGAGATACGGCTGGAATCGGACACCGCCTGCGTCCGGAATGTGCACGGGGCCAGCAGTCTTCAGGCGCTCGAGCTGGCTGCCGGCATCCTGCCGTCGCTGATTCAGTCGCTCTTCCCGGGCGAAGAGTTCACGGAGTCCGGCGCACCGGTCGTCTTGCCTTCGCAAACCTGGCCAGATCCCTGAAGCACCGGCCTGTGGCGGCGCAACCGCTGGGCCCTGAACATTTTCTTTGTGCTATCAGGACGCCATGCAGACGCGAGACAACACCGGGACCGTCGAGATCGACGGCGACATCTACCATTGGGAGCTTCGGCGACAGCCCCGGCCGCTGAGCGGCGGCAAGTGGGAGGGCATCGCCGTGACCCTGCGGCTGGACGGCTTCAAGCGCGAGGCCATTGTGCAGTTCCCGCCGCCCCTGCGCCCCAACGGACGCCCGGACACGGAAAAGCAGTTCGTGAATCCGGATCACATTCGAAACGCCGTGACGGCGGTGATCGAGGCCGGCTGGAACCCCACCTCCCGCGGCAAGCCCATGGTCTTCGATGTGGATGCCGACGGGCACTGACGCGCCGCGTCAGCCCTTGAACCGCCGGAACCCGGCCTCGTCCGCCATGGCCAGCATCTCGGTGTCGCCGGTGGTGTCGCCATAGGCTGCCGCCAGCAGCATATCGTCCCCGAAGGCGGCCCGCAGGCGTCGCACCTTTTCCTCGCCCCGGCAGTTCGGGCCGGCGAACGCGCCCGTCACCCGGTCACCGCTGTCGAAGACCAGCGGCGTGCCCAGCAGGGCCTCCGCGCCGAGGCGTCGGGCGAACGGTGCCACGGTGATGTCGGGACTGGCGGTGACGATCACCCGGAAGGCCCCGCGGCGGCCCCAGTCATTCCAGCAGGCAAGGGCGTCATGGCGCATGAAGCCCGGCCAGACCAGTCCGGCGAAGGCCTCGGCGTCGGCCTCCAGCCGGTCCCGGGGCACGCCCTTCAGGAATTCCCGCACGGACGCAGCCTTGAGACGCCCGCGGTCCCGGTCTGCCATATAGGCGGCGACATCCGGCGTCAGCCTCGCCAGGCCCTTCAACCAGCCGCGCCCGCCGGCCCGCCATCGCAGGAAGCCGGTGAAACTGTCCCGAACCGTCAGCGTACCGTCGAAATCGAAGGCGACGATGGCCTGTTCCTTGCCCGGCGGCTGGTGAATCAGGGCCGGGCTTCCCATGTCAGACATTCGCCGCGATCTCTCTCAACACTGCCCGTTGGGTTTCGGACTTCCGTGTGGCCTGGTCGGGGTTGTGGCGGACCCCGGTATGGGTGATTGTCAATTTTTGAAGACCTTTGCGCCCATCGTCAGGGAATCAACGCGAAGGATGCGCGTCAGCCCCATATCGGGGTGAACCGCGGGAGTGAGAAGACCTCGATGACCAAAGCCGCCGGCACCGACGCCAAGAGCACGCTTTACTGCTCATTCTGCGGGAAGAGCCAGCACGAGGTGCGCAAGCTCATCGCCGGGCCGACCGTGTTCATCTGCGATGAATGCGTCGAACTGTGCATGGATATCATCCGTGAAGAGCACAAGATTTCCTTCTCCAAGGCCAAGGACGGCGTGCCGTCGCCCAAGGAGATCCGCGAGGTTCTTGACGACTATGTGATCGGCCAGAGCCACGCCAAGAAGGTGCTGAGTGTCGCGGTCCACAACCACTACAAGCGTCTGAACCACGCGACCAAGAACAACGACGTCGAACTGGCCAAGTCCAACATCATGCTGATCGGGCCCACCGGCTCGGGCAAGACACTGCTGGCCCAGACCCTGGCCCGCATCATCGACGTGCCCTTCACCATGGCCGACGCCACGACCCTGACCGAAGCCGGTTATGTCGGTGAGGACGTCGAGAACATCATTCTCAAACTGCTCCAGGCCTCGGACTACAATGTCGAGCGGGCCCAGCGCGGCATCGTCTATATCGACGAGATCGACAAGATTTCGCGCAAGTCGGACAATCCCTCGATCACCCGCGACGTCTCGGGCGAGGGCGTGCAGCAGGCCCTGCTCAAGATCATGGAAGGCACCGTCGCCTCCGTGCCCCCGCAGGGCGGCCGCAAGCATCCGCAGCAGGAGTTCCTGCAGGTCGACACCGCCAACATCCTGTTCATCGTCGGCGGCGCCTTCGCCGGCCTGGAAAAGGTGATCACGGCCCGGGGTGACGGGGCCTCGATCGGCTTCGGCGCCAAGGTAAAGGAAGTTGACGAGCGCCGCACCGGCGACATCCTCAAGGGGGTCGAACCCGACGATCTGATGCGGTTCGGCCTGATCCCGGAGTTCATCGGCCGTCTGCCGGTGCTGGCGACGCTGGAAGACCTCGACGAACCGGCGCTGGTCACCATCCTGACCGAGCCCAAGAACGCCCTGGTCAAACAGTACAAGCGTCTGTTCGAGATGGAGAATGTCGATCTGACCTTCACCGACGACGCCCTGACCGCTGTCGCCAAGAAGGCTATCACCCGCAAGACCGGCGCCCGCGGCCTGCGTTCCATCCTGGAAGGCATCCTGCTGGAGACGATGTTCGAACTGCCGACCTTCGAAGGCGTCGAGGAAGTGGTGGTCAATGCCGAGGTCATCGAGGGCAAGGCCCAGCCGCTGCTGATCTATTCCGAGTCCAAGTCCAAGAAGTCGGCCCCTGACAGCGCGGCCTGATCCAGACGGCTAACGAGACGGGAAGGGCGGGTCCGGCGACGGATCCGCCCTTCTTTTTGACGGCCTGTGCCGGCCGCCTGTGGACGGAAGACGGCGTTCACGGTCCGTCACGCTTGAACCCGGCCGTTCCTGAACCACATACTCCTCCATAGGCCGCCGAACGGCGGGCCGAGTCGAAACGGCGGAGCACAGGCGCTCCGCACGCCGCTGCGGCGGGTCCGAGATCAACGAGGACCCTGTGAGAGTTGCATCATGTCCGAGACCCCTGGTTCGACCAGAATTCTGCCCGTCCTGCCGCTGAGAGACATCGTCGTCTTTCCGCACATGGTCGTTCCGCTGTTCGTCGGCCGCGAAAAGTCGGTCAAGGCGCTCGACGAGATCATGAAGGGCGAAAAGCAGATCCTGCTGGCCACCCAGAAAAACAGCGTCGATGACGATCCTGCGGCCGATGCCATCTATCCGATCGGCGTGCTGGCGACCGTCCTGCAGCTGCTCAAACTGCCCGACGGCACCGTCAAGGTGCTGGTCGAGGGCAAGAGCCGGGCCCGGCTGACGAAATTCACCGATCGCACCAACTATTTCGAGGCCGAGGCCGTCGAGATCACCGACGAAACGGGTGAACCGGCGCAGTCGGAAGCCCTGCTGCGCGCCGTGATCGAGCAATTCGAAAACTATGTGAAGCTGAACAAGAAGGTCCCGCCCGAGGCCCTCAGCTCCATCCCCCAGGTCACCGATCCGTCCAAGCTGGCCGACAGCGTTGCGGCCCATCTGTCGGTCAAGATCGCCGACAAACAGGCGTTGCTGGAAACCATCGCCGTCCCGGAACGGCTGGAGAAGGTCTACGGCATGATGGAGGGCGAGATCTCCGTCCTCCAGGTCGAGAAGAAGATCCGCTCGCGCGTGAAGCGTCAGATGGAGAAGACCCAGCGCGAATATTATCTGAACGAGCAGATGAAGGCGATCCAGCGCGAGCTGGGCGAGACCGACGACAGCCGTGACGAGATCATGGAGCTGGAGAAGCGCATCCGGAAGACGCGCCTGTCCAAGGAAGCCCGGACCAAGGCCGAGGCCGAGGTCAGGAAGCTGCGCAACATGAGCCCGATGTCCGCGGAATCGACGGTGGTGCGCAACTACCTCGACTGGCTGCTGTCGATCCCCTGGGGCAAGGCCAAGACGAAGGCCATCGACCTCAACAAGGCCGAGGCGATCCTCGAGGAGGACCACTACGGCCTGGAGAAGGTCAAGGAACGGATCATCGAATATCTGGCGGTCCAGGCCCGCACCAATACGCTCAAGGGGCCGATCCTGTGCCTCGTCGGCCCTCCGGGCGTCGGCAAGACCTCGCTGGCCAAATCGATCGCCAAATCCACGGGCCGGGAATACATCCGCATGTCGCTGGGCGGTGTGCGCGATGAGGCCGAGATCCGAGGCCACCGCCGGACCTATATCGGCTCCATGCCGGGCAAGATCATCCAGTCGATGAAGAAGGTGAAGACCACCAACGCCTTCATCCTGCTGGACGAGATCGACAAACTGGGTGCCGACTGGCGCGGGGACCCGTCCTCGGCCCTGCTCGAGGTGCTGGATCCGGCGCAGAACAATGCCTTCGGCGACCACTATCTGGAGGTCGATTACGACCTGTCGAACGTCATGTTCGTGACCACGGCCAATACGCTGAACATGCCCCAGCCCCTGCTGGATCGCATGGAGATCATCCGGGTCAGCGGCTACACCGAGGACGAGAAGGTCCAGATCGCCCTGCGCCACGTCCTGCCCAAGGTGACGGCCGAGAACGGCCTCAAGCCGGCGGAATTCGTCGTGCCCGAGGAGATGGTCCGCGACCTGATCCGCTACTACACCCGTGAAGCCGGCGTGCGTTCGCTGGAACGCGCCCTGGGCGGCCTGGCCCGCAAGGCGGTGCGGGAAATGGCGCGCGAGAAGACGCTGTCGATCACCATCGATGCCGAAAAACTGGCCAAATATGCGGGTGTCCGGAAATACCGCTACGGCCAGACGGACGAGGAGGATCAGGTCGGCATCGTCACCGGCCTGGCCTGGACCGAGTTCGGCGGCGAGATCCTGACCATCGAGGCGATCAAGATGCCGGGCCGCGGCCGCATGACCGTGACCGGCAACCTCAAGGAGGTGATGAAGGAGTCCATCTCCGCCGCCGCCTCCTATGTCCGGGCCCGCTCGCTCAGCATCGGCGTGAAGCCGCCGATGTTCGAGAAGACCGACATCCACGTCCACGTGCCGGACGGTGCGACACCGAAAGACGGTCCTTCTGCCGGTGTGGCCATGACGGTCGCCATGGTCTCGGTCCTGACCGGCATCCCGATCCGCAAGGACATCGCCATGACCGGCGAGATCACCCTGCGCGGCCGGGTCACCGCCATCGGCGGCCTGAAGGAGAAGCTGCTGGCGGCCCTCCGTTCGGGCATCAAGACGGTGCTGATCCCCGAGGAGAACGAGAAGGACCTCGCCGACGTGCCCGACAATGTGAAGGGCGGGCTGGAGATCATCCCGATCAAGACCGCCGACGAGGCCCTGAAATGGGCCCTGACCGGCGAACTGACCCCGGTCGAGTGGGACGAGGCCGCCGACCCTCTCCCCGCCGCCCAACCGGCCCAGGACCCGGGCGCGGCGGTCGCCACGCACTGACAAAAAACCCCGCCCGGAGCGATCCGGGCGGGGTTTTTCATTTTCGATCTCCCTTCCCCGTCATCCTCGGGCTTGACCCGAGGATCGGAGGCGGCGGCGGTCTGGGAGGCGTCCATGGGCCCTGAGGTCGCCGGGCCGGCCCATCCACCGCGCACCGGACAATCTGGCCCTCGGGTCAAGCCCGAGGGTGACGATCGTTAAGGTCAGAGCGAATCCACCATCACCAGTTCCGCGTCGTCCTTCGCCGTGATCGTGATCTCCGCCTCGTCCTTGATCGCCGCGCCGTCGCGGGCGTTCAGGACCGTACCATTGACGTCCACCGCGCCGACCGCGGGCACCAGATAGGCCCGACGCCCCTCGGCCAGCGCATAGGTCAGACGCTCGCCCGCCTTCAGGGTCGCGCCCAGCACCTTGGCGTCGGCATTGATGGTCAGGGCGTCATCGCCCGGATCGCCCGAGGCCAGCACCGAGAATTTGCCGCTCCGGTCGCTCTTCGGAAACTCCCGGGCACCCCAGCTGGGCGTCGCGCCGCGCTTGTCGGCCTCGATCCAGATCTGGAACAGGGTGGTCATCTCGTTCTCGAGATTGAACTCCGAGTGCCGCACCCCTGTGCCCGCGCTCATAACCTGCACGTCGCCCGCGCCGGTGCGGCCCTTGTTGCCCATGGAATCCTCATGGGTGATGGCCCCGGTGCGGACATAGGTGATGATCTCCATGTCGGCGTGGGGGTGGGGCGGAAAGCCCGACCGCGCGGCGATCTCGTCGTCATTCCAGACGCGCAGCCGGCCCCAGCTCATCCGGGCGGGGTCATAGTAGTTGGCGAAGGAGAAATGGTGCCTTGCGTTCAGCCAGCCGTGGTTGGCGCCGCCAAGGGTGCTGAAGGGTCGAACGTCGATCATGGGGATGCTCCCGGGACTCCGAGGGTTAGAAACCTCGCTGGCGGCTATATAGGCAACAGTGTCAGTGGCGGAAAGAGATCAGTTGCGCGGCATGGCCTTGCGCAAGGCGTCGTTCATCCTGACCTGCCAGCCTGGACCAGTGGCGCGGTAGGAATCCAGAATATCAGCATCAACGCGCAGCGAGATGGGGCGTTTGGTCGGGGCTTTCTGAACGCTGCGAACACGGGTGCGCGGAAACGCGGCCAACTCTTCGGTCGAAAGTGTTTCGGGCCCCTTGGCTCTCGCGAAATCGGCCTCGGTCCAATCCGGGTTGTCGTCGAGGCGAGTTTCATCTGACATGGCGTCTGAACTCCTTGGCATGGGCGCGGCGAAGGCTGATGGCCCGGATGCGGCCATCCCGGACCGCATAGGCCAGATAGTAGGTCTTGCCGTCGATCAGGCCATAGGCACGACGCCGACGTTCTCCGTAGTCCCGGCGGTCATCATCGAAGACGGCGATCAGCTCGAAATCATTGGCGCGAGACAAGGATATCCCGTGCTTCTCGATGTTCATCGCGTCCTTGGCCGGATCGAAGAGAACGTTCATTGTATATACGATTTGATGTTGAGGCTCAACCCACCTGCGCTCGATGCCTCAGCATCGCATCCGCCAGCACACAGGCCGCCATGGCTTCCACCACCGGCACCCCACGCAGGGCCACACAGGGGTCGTGCCGCCCCTTGGTCCGCACCTCGGTCTCGGTCCCGTCGAGGGTGATGGTCTGGCCCGGCGTCAGGATGGAGGACGTGGGCTTGAAGGCCACGCGCGCCGTCAGCGGCTGGCCCGTCGATATGCCGCCCAGCACCCCGCCGGCATGGTTGGACAGGAAGACCGGCCGTCCGTCCGCGCCCAGCCGCATGGCGTCAGCATTCTCTTCACCGGTCAGTTCGGCCGACCCAAAGCCCGCGCCGATCTCGACGCCCTTGACCGCATTGATCGACATCATCGCCGCCGCCAGTTCGGCGTCCAGCTTGCCGTAGAGCGGCGCGCCCCAGCCGGCGGGCAGGCCCGTGACCTCCAGCGCGACCACGGCACCGATTGACGAGCCGGCCTTGCGCACGCCGTCCAGATAGGCCTCCCACGACGGTACCACCGCCGCCGAGGCCGCGAACAGGGCATTGTCGTACACCGCGTCGAAATCGACGGCCTCGAGCGCGATCCGGTGCGGTCCCAGCTGGACCACCCCGGCACGGATAGAGACGCCGTCGCCCAGCACCTTGCGCGCCACCGCCCCCGCCGCCACCCGCATCGCCGTCTCGCGGGCGGAGGAGCGGCCGCCGCCGCGATGGTCGCGCACACCGTATTTGGTCTGGTAAGTGTAGTCCGCATGGCCGGGCCGGAAGGCGCGGGCGATCTCGCCATAGTCCTTCGACCGGGCGTCCTCATTCTCGATCTGGATGGCGATGGGCGCGCCGGTAGTCACCGGGCCGTGGCCGTCGTCGAACACGCCCGACAGGATGCGCGCCGTGTCGCTCTCCTGCCGCTGGGTAACGAAGCGGCTGCCGCCCGGCTTGCGCCGGTCCAGCCACGGCTGCAGGTCGGCCTCCGTCAGCGGGATCAGAGGCGGGCAGCCGTCGACGACACAGCCGATCGCCGGCCCGTGGCTCTCGCCCCAGGTGGTCACGCGAAACAGATGGCCGAAGGTGTTGTGGGACATGATCAGTGATGCAGTTGGGCAGCGCGACCGTAGCGCATGGCGGCTTCGTTGAGTTTCTTATCCCGCGTCCAGAGGGAAATGTCCTCTCGCAACAGGACGGCCGCCAGCAGATGGATGTCGATCCAGCCCAGACCGGTTGCATGGTGGCGACCGAGATCAACAAGCCGCAGCGCCTCATCGTCGCTGGCGGCACCGATCCGGTGAATGGTTTTCAGCTCTTCAAGTGTCTGCGCCCGCCTTGGCAGTCCGCCCATGGCCAGTTCGCCGATGACGAACGGGTGCATCCTGATCCGCTTCCGGGCCAGGCAGTCAGCCAGCAAAGGATTGCCGGTCCGGAAATGGTCGGCCCAGACCGACGTGTCGGCCAGGATCAAACTCATTCGTCCTCGGCGACGAAATAGCGTTTGCGGGGACCGGGCTCAAAGTCAGGCGCGGTTCCGCCCATCTTCGCCAGCCGCCGGGATGCCTCGCCGGAAACATAGTCTTTCAAGGCATGGCGAATAATCGCGGAGGGTTCGGTAAGGCCGCTGTACTCGGCCGCCCGGGCCAATAACGCGTCGTCAAGGGTGACAGTCGTCCGCACAGCCGCCTCCTGCATCAATAATCGCATCAATGATGCATCTTTTGATGCGTCCGCGCAATCTCAAGCCGCCAGCCGGTCCGGCGTCCAGACGCGTGTGAAGCGGATCAGCAGGTCCTCTGCCGCCGAGGGCGCGTCCTGGGACGGCTCCAGCGTCACGAACAGATGGCCCTGCGGACGCGATCCACGCGCCGGCAGGCCCAGCCCCTTGAGCCGGAGCCGCAGCGGCTGATGCCCGGCCACCAGCCAGGCCGAACGCGGTCCGGCATGGGTCTCGACTTCCAGCCGCCCGCCGTCCGCCAGCAGGCGAGGGGGTACGGGCCAGGTCATATAGAGGTCATCGCCCATGGCGCTCAGTCCATCGGCACCGCGCACCAGGACCGGCAGATACAGGTCGGCCCCATCCTCGCCCGCCGCCCTCAGCCTGAGATGTTCGGCGGTGCGCAGACCTGCGGGGACCCGGACGCGCAGGGTCCGCCCGCCCAGCCGGACCTCGGCGGTGCCACCGTTCAATGCATCGAGCGGGCTGATGGCCAACACCGGCGCGGCCGGCGGCGGCGTCGCGGGAGCCGCCAGCGCCAGCGGCGTGGCCTGCCGCTGGATCAGCCGCCAGGCAGCGATCGTCTTGCGAAACCGCGCCTCGCTTCCGCCTGCGGCCTCTGGCCGCGCCGCCTTGATGGCGATGCGGAACGCGGCGGTCAGCGCCTCGCCCTCCACCGGGCCGGTCAGGCCAAGCAGGGCATAGGCCTCGCGGGTCGAGACGACTTCGGGGTGCGATCGTGCGCGCATCGGCGCACTAAGACTCCCGGGATGGTCAAGGCCGGGTTAACTGCGAAGCCTCTCCCCACCGGGGCCGCGAGGGCCTATCTGCAATCCATGACCGCATCCGTGATCCCACCCAGCCCGACCCGCGAGGAATATGCGGAGCACTACGCCGCTGCCCTGGCCGCCAATGGCGACGAGACCATCTTCGACCGGGCCGAGCCGATCGGCTTGTTTATCGAGTGGCTGGGCGATGCGACAAGGACCGAGCCCAACGACCCGAACGCCATGGCCCTGTCGACCGTGGATGCGGCGGGCACGCCCGACAGTCGGATGGTGCTGCTCAAGGACGTCGATGCCGGCGGTTTCACCTTCTATTCCAACCGCGAGAGCGCCAAGGGGCTGGAACTGGCGGGGCATCCCCGCGCGGCCCTGCTTTTCCACTGGAAGTCGCTGAGGCGTCAGGTGCGGGTGCGCGGCTCCGTCGAACCGGTCACCGTCGCCGAGGCCGACGCCTATTTCTCCAGCCGCGCCCGCGAGAGCCGGATCGGGGCCTGGGCCTCGGACCAGTCGCGGCCGCTGGACAGCCGGGCGGCACTGGAGGCCGCCGTGGTGCGCGAAACCGCCCGGTTCGACGGTCAGGACGTGCCCCGGCCGGAGCACTGGACCGGCTGGCGCGTCGTGCCTGACAGCGTCGAATTCTGGCGCGACCGGCCGTTCCGCCTGCATGACCGGCTCAGGTTCGACCGCGCGGGCGCGGACTGGACGAAAACGCGTCTCTGGCCCTGATCCGGCCCCGGGCCGTCAGGCTCCGTAGCGGGCGAGGAAGGTGGCGACGGCGTCCTCGACAATCTCGGCGATGGTGCGCCGGACCTTGACCTCGTCGCCGGTGACCAGGGGCACGAAGAAGACCGGGTGCTCGATCATCCCCATCAGATTGCCTGCGGCCCATGATGGGCGTTCAATCGGTTTCAGGCCTCCCGCCTTCGACTGGGCGACCAGGATGGTGATCAGGGTCGCGCCGAACGCCTTCCGGCCGTCCTCGAAGAACCGGATGGCGACAGCCTGGAAGCGGGGGCGCTCGGCCATCACGAGACGGAAGATGGAGCGGACGAAGGGGTCGCTCATGAACTCGGCATAGGCTGCGGCGAAGCTGGTCAGCTGCCGGCGGGCATCGCCCTCGATGGCCCCGAGCCGGGCCATCTGCTGCGCAAAATCCTCGGCCGCGTCGCGGATGACGGCCGCGAACAGCTGGGCCTTGCCCTCGAACAGGGCATAGAGGGTCGCTGTCGAAACCCCGGCTTCGCGTGCGATCGGCTCGATCCGGGTCGCCGCATAGCCCTCGCGGACGAAGGTCTTGCGGGCATGTCGCAGGATCGCCTTGCGTTTGGGGTCGAGAGGAAGCGCGGGTTCGACGCCGTGTGCTTGCATGGAATGGGTTACTCACGAGGAAACCACAGGTTGGGGTGCAAGCCCGCTGCGGGTCAAGGGTCGGCCGGACTCCTGCCCGCGACCTCAAGCCCTGATGAGCGGCGCGAGCAGGGGATGGGCCAGCACGGGGGCGGCCAGCCGGACCACGGCCTGCGGGTCCTCCAGTCGCACGGCGGCCGTCACGTCGGCGACGATGAAGTCGGCGTTCACCCGGGACGGTTCGGTCAGCCGCTCGTGGCCGGGGCGCACGGTCGCCAGGTATTGGGCGACCACGGACTCCGGCGTGCGGCCGCGCTCGGTCTGGTCGCGCAGCAGGCGGCGGATGAAGCGGATGTCGGCCGGCGTGTCCACAAACACCCGGATGTCGAACAGGGCGACCAGTCCCGGGTTGCACAGCACATGGGTGCCTTCGACGATCACCACCCCGGCGGCCCGCACTGGCTCCCCGCCCGGCTCCCGTCCGTGGTGGATGAAGGAATAGAGCGGGGCCACAATGTCCCGCCCGGCCTTCAGCTCGGCCAGGTCGCGGATCATCAGTGCGTGGTCGCGCGCCGTCACATCGTCGAAGTCGAATGTCGCAGGATCGAAGTCAGGCAGGCTGGCCGCATCGCGATAGTAGGAATCCTCGCGCAGCAGGACCGCCGTTCCGGCGGGAAGGGCCGAGACGAGCGCTTCGGCGAGCGTACTCTTGCCGGAGCCCGAGCCGCCGGTGATCGCGATGAGGATGGGCATCCGCCGCTTCTAGGACTGCGGGCCGGGGTTCGCCAAGGCCTTCGGACCCGGGAGTGACCTCACGTCACGTTGCTTATCGTCCATCCCGCCGATACCGTGATCACCAAGCGCCTCGAATAGCAGGCGCAGGCTTGAGGGATAGCGATGCTTGGACTGATGCAGGACTGGCCGTTGACGGTCGACAAGATCCTCGACCATGCGAAGAATTGGCATGGCCATCGGGAGGTCGTGACCCGGTCCGTCGAGGGGCCGATCGTCCGCACGACCTATGCCGAGATTTTCGCCCGGGCCAAACGGGTCACCCATGTTCTGAAGGACTGGGACATCAAGGTCGGCGACCGCGTCGCCACCCTGGCCTGGAATACCAGCCGCCACATGGAGGTCTGGTACGGCATCATGGGTATGGGGGCCATCTGCCACACCCTGAACCCGCGCCTGTTCCCGGAACAGTTGATCTACATCATCAATCATGCCGAAGATAAGATCATCTTCGTCGACCAGACCTTCATCCCGCTGCTGGAGGCCATCCTGCCGCACTGCCCCACGGTGAAGCGGGTGGTGGTGATGACGGACGAACTGAGCATGCCGGCGACCAAACTGCCGGGCGCTGAATGCTATGAGGCCCTGCTGGGGTCGGCGTCGGAAGACGTGGTCTGGGGCGAGTTCGACGAACAGACGGCCTGCGGCCTCTGCTACACGTCCGGCACGACCGGCAACCCCAAGGGGGTGCTGTATTCGCACCGGTCGAACTTCATCCATACCCTGCTGGGTATGCAGTCGACCGTGCTCGGGCCGTCGCCGAAGGAGGTGATCCTGCCGGTGGTGCCGATGTTCCACGCCAACGCCTGGGGGATCGCCTTCGCCGGCCCGGCGTCGGGCGCCAAGCTGGTCATGCCGGGCGCGCGCATGGACGGCGCCGCCATCTATGAGCTGATCGTGTCCGAGGGTGTGACCTTCTCCGCGGCCGTGCCGACCGTCTGGCAGATGCTGCTGACCCATCTGCGCGAGAACAATCTGACCATACCGACGGTCAAGCGCGTCATGATCGGCGGCTCGGCCGTCCCCGAAAGCCTGATCCGGGCCTTCCACGACGAGTTCGATATCGAGGTGATCCAGGGGTGGGGCATGACCGAGACCTCGCCGATCGGTACCATCTCGATCCTGCCGCCCGAACTGGCCGCCCTGCCTTATGACGAGAGCATGAAGTGGCGGGTCAAACAGGGTATGCCGCCGCTCGGCGTCGAGCTGAAACTGAAGAACTATGCCGGGCAGGAGATGCCCCACGACGGCACGACCTATGGCCGGCTGATGATCAAGGGCCCCACCATCTCGGGCGCCTATTTCAAGGGCGAGGGCGGCGACATCCTCGACCACGAGGGCTTCTTCGACACCGGGGACGTCTCGACCATCGACGAGCATGGCTTCATGCAGATCACCGACCGCGCCAAGGATGTGATCAAGTCCGGTGGTGAGTGGATCAGCTCGATCGAGATCGAGAACATCGCCGTCGGCCATCCCCGCGTCGAACTGGCCGCCGTCATCGGTGCCGCCCATTCTAAATGGGATGAACGACCCGTCCTGATCGTCAAGCTGAAGCCCGGTGAGGCCCAGAACAAGCAGGAGCATCTCGACTTCCTCCAGGGCAAGATCGCCAAATGGTGGATGCCCGACGATGTGGTGTTCGTGGATGACATCCCCCTGGGGGCCACGGGCAAGATCGACAAGAAGCTGCTGCGCGAGCGACTGAAGGACTACCGCCTGCCGACAGCGGCGGCCTGAGGCGATGGCACGCCGCACGCCCGGAGCCGGTCGGGTCCAGGTGCTGGCGGCGCTGACCGTCGCCGCACCGGTTCTCGTGCTGGTCGCAGCCCTCGGGACGCGGCTCGGGGCCTGGCCGGTCGAGATCGGCTATGATCTGCTGACGCTGAAGGCGGCCTGGTATCTGTCCTTGGCGGGGGCTGCCGCCGCCCTCGGCACCCTGGTCCTCGCGCTCGGGAATATCCGCAGATCGGGTCTGACGGCGCTCGCCGCCGTCCTCGTCGCCGGCGCGACCCTCGGCGGCTTCGTCTGGCAGAAGGCCCGTCTGGCGGCCGGCCCTGTCGAGAATATCAGCACCGACCTGGCCGAGGTTCCGGGTTTTGGCGACCTCGGCGAGGCGCGGGGCGGTCGGGGTCCCGGTCCGGCTGCGGGGCCGGAGGCCTGCCCCGGGGCCCAGCCGGTGATGCGCCAGATTGCACCGACGGCGGCCATCTATGCGCTTGAACAGGCCGGCTTCACCTTGCGCGGCGCCGGTGTGGGTCGGGCTGACGGCAGCCGGGAAGGCTTCTGGTTCGGCTTCGACCATGACGCCGTGATCCGCATCCGCCCCGGACGCACCGACATTCGCGTGGCCGCCCGCGACCACCGGCCCCACGGCGGCGAGGCCTGCCGCATGGCGACGGCGATCAGCGAAACCCTGCGCGCGGCAGGCTGAGGCTCAGGCCAGGGTCCAGTCGGCGTCCAGGGTCGGCTCCGGTGCCGCCCGCGCGATCCCGGCCCGTTCCAGCGCGATCAGATGCGCCCAGACCGAAAGGCTGGCCGCCGGCCACAGCCGTGAATCCACCGCCGCATAGAGGACCGGAACCATGTCGGCGATCCGCCGGTCCCCGGCCGCCAGCCGGGCCAGGACCTGCGCCTCTCGGGCCAGCCGGTGGGCCTTGTAGGCGGCCAGAAACGGACCCGGTTCCGTGATCGGCGCGCCATGCGTCGGCCAGAGGGTCGCGAAGTCGCGGTCGATGACCGCCTCCAGGCTGGCCATATAGGCACCCATGTCGCCGTCGGGTGGGGCCACGACGGTGGTGGACCAGCCCATCACATGGTCGCCGCTGAACAGGGCGTTTTCCTCGGCCAGAATGAAGGCCAGATGGTTGGAGGCGTGGCCCGGCGTGGCCATGGCCTCGATCGTCCAGCCGTCGCCCGCCAGACGTTCGCCGCCGGTCAGAAGGATGTCGGGCTGAAAGGTCTCGTCATCCTCCTCGTCCAGCGACGCCGCGACATGGACGGTCCGCGCGGGGGGGGCGGCCAGGATCGGCGCGCCGACAGCGGCGGCGAAGGGCCGGGCGAGGGGGGCGTGGTCCCGATGGGTGTGGGTCACCAGCACATGGCTGACCCTCTGGCCTTCGACCGCGCGGAGCAGGGCCGCCAGATGGGCCTCGTCCAGAGGACCCGGGTCGATCACCGCCACGCCCGCCCCGACCTCGGCACGACCCACGACATAGGTTCCCGTGCCCGTGAAGGTGAAGGGTCCGGGATTGTTGGCGATCACCCGGCGGATCAGCGGTGAGACGACCTCCGTCCGCCCGTATTCGAAGGCCGGCATGGGCACGAACGGGATCATCGGGCGCGGCCTGTCCCTTGCGTCCGGACCCTGCAAACCTTCTGCGGAGTGCCACAAATGGCTGTTTCCATCGCCCTGGCTGTTTCAAATCGGCTCCAGACCATCGCGGCCACCTTCCTGTGTCTCATGGCGATGCAACTCGCTGTGGCGTCCTGTACGCCGGAACCGGTTCCCTACGCGGCGCGCGTGGACGTGCTGCGCTAGCCCGACCCAGGTTCCGGATCGCTAGAGCGGAACCCGGGTGAGGTCGTAGCCCGCATCTACGGCCGCCGAACGCAAGTCGTCGGCAGCCACCCCCTTGAGGCGTTCTGACATCGCCCAGGCCGAAGCCGAACGCATGCCGGACCGGCAGAACATCACCGTCGGCACGTCGTCGGCCAGCAAGGCCGCCACCGCCGCGACCTGATCGGGTCCGGGCAGGCCGGAAACCGGGATCGAGGCGAAGTCCAGTCCGGCGTCCCGGGCCGCCGCTTCCATGACCGCAGCCGGAGGCTGGCCCGGCTCTTCGCCGTCCGGGCGATTGCTGATGATCCGGCCGAACCCGGCGGCGGCCAGCGCGGGCATGGCGTCCGGGGAAAGCTGCGGCGAGACCGAGACGGTCGGCGAAAGGGGGTGAAGGGTCATGGCTACTGCCGCCGCACCCGGACCGCCCGGCTGCCGTCGACGGTCAACAGGAAGCTGCTGAGCGCCCCCTTGCGGACGCGGACGGGCTGTCCGGGGCTGTTGCGGAAGCGGACGCGCTCGGAATCGATCTGACGCCATACGCTGCCGTCCGCCAGCCGGAAGACCCAGCGGCCTTCCCCGACGGACGAGGCGCTCTGCAGGGTCGAGTCGATGGATTCGAGTTCGACCGCACCCTCCGGGCCGAACAGCCGGGGCAGGGACGGCATTTCAAACCCGAACAGCTGACGGCGGGTCTCGGCGACCCCGGCGCGGTCGATCACCACCAGGTCACCCTGGCGTTCGGCCGAATCCAGCGCCCCCGCTGCGGTATCGAAACAGGCCAGCCGCGCGGCATTCTCGGTGATTCCGCGGCAGGCCATCAGCCGCGTCAGGGTTTCCGGGCGCTCCTGTGGCAGCGCCGCCTGGGCCGAGAGGGTTGAAGCGGCTGCCAGCGCAGCCAGGCCGGAAATCAGTGACATCGGATCAACCTCGATAAAGACTGCCTTGGCTTGAGGGACTTCAGTCGGACAAGACGCCCCGACGGTCAACCTCCCGTCCCGGCAACCGCGGGGGTGTCCGTATCGTGGCTTAAATACGACAGTCCCGCTGCGACCTCGTTACACTGAGGTAATTTGGCTGGCGATTAACGGCTGGCGGAGCATACCATTCCGCAACTGCGGTCGGATTCCGTCCGCGGGGGGAAGGGAATATTCCATTTCTAAGTCCGCGACGCGTCGCTCTACAGACCGCGTCGAACATCAGGAGACGACCTTGAGAACCCAAAAAACCCGCAACAGGCTGCTGACGACGACCATGATCGGCGGTTTCGCCGCTCTCGCCTTCGCGGCTCCCGCCATGGCCCAGGACGCGCCGGCGCAGGACCTCGACGACGTCGTCGTCACCGGTTCGCGCATCCCGCAGGCCAACCTGGTCACGACCAGCCCGGTGACGCAGGTCACGGGCGAGGACATCGACGTGGCTGGCGTGACCCGGGTCGAAGACCTGATCTCGCAACTGCCGCAAGCCTTCGCCGCCCAGAACTCGACCGTTTCGAACGGTTCGTCGGGCACGGCCACGGTGTCGCTGCGTAACCTCGGCTCGTCGCGCACCCTGGTGCTGATCGACGGTCGTCGTATGGGCTACGGCTCGCCGAACGACGACGCGGCTGACCTGAACCAGATCCCGGAACAACTGGTCGAGCGCGTTGAAGTCCTGACCGGCGGCGCCTCCGCCGTCTACGGCTCGGACGCTGTCGCCGGCGTCGTCAACTTCATCATGAAGAAGGACTTCGAAGGCCTGCAGGTCGACGCCCAGTACGGCTTCTACCAGCACAACAACGACTATGACGGCGTCGGCAACCTGCGCGCTGAAATCACGCGTCGTGGCCTGACCAACCCCGCCCAGTTCCGCCTGCCGGACGACAACGTCTCCGACGGTGAAAGCCGCTCGCTGAACGTGACCCTCGGCGTCTCGGCACCCGACGGCAAGGGCAACCTGATGGCCTATGCCGGCTACCGTAACAATAACCCGATCCTGCAGGGCGACCGCGACTATTCGGGCTGCTCCATCGGCGCGCCGAACTCGGCCACGGGCCCGGCAACCTATTCCTGCGGCGGTTCGGGCACCTCCTTCCCCGGCCGTTTCACGGACTTCGGTACCTTCAACTCCACCCTGGGCACCGGCCGGACCTTCGTTCCGTTCGACTCCAACACCGGCAACTACAACTTCGGCCCGCTGAACTACTATCAGCGTCCGGACGAGCGCTACACCATGGGCGCCTTCGGTCGCTATGAGGTCAGCGACAAGGCGGAAGTCTTCGCCCAGCTGATGTTCTCGGACTACAAGTCGGTCGCCCAGATCGCGCCGTCGGGCAACTTCTTCAGCACCCCCGACATCAACTGCGGTAACCCGCTGCTCGGCGCCCAACAGCGCACGACCATCGGCTGTACGGCAGCTGACGTCCTCGCGGACAACCGCCGCACCCTGTACATCGGTCGCCGGAACGTCGAAGGCGGCGGTCGCCAGGACACGCTCGGCTATGAATCCTACCGCGGTGTCGTCGGCATCCGTGGCGAGCTCACCGAGGGCTGGAACTACGACGTGGCCGCCCAGTTCTCGCGGGTGAACATGTCGCGGGTCTATCTGAACGACTTCTCGACCACCCGCCTCGGCCGCGCCCTTGACGTCGTCAGCGTCGGCGGCGTCCCGACCTGCCGTTCGGTTGTCAACGGCACGGACCCGGCATGCGTGCCCTACGACGTCTTCATCTCGGGTGGCGTGACCCAGGCCGCGCTGAACTACCTGCAGATCCCGCTGATCCAGACCGGTGAAACGACCCAACAGGTTGTCACCGCTGCCGTCACGGGTGACACGGGCTGGTCCCTGCCGACCTCCTCGAACACCATTCAGGTGGCGTTCGGTGCCGAATATCGCCGTGACTACCTCGGCTCCACGACCGACACCGCCTTCGCCACCGGCGACGGCGCCGGTCAGGGTGGCCCGACGATCGGTGTGACCGGTGATGCGGACGTCTCCGAAGTCTTCGGTGAAATCCAGATCCCGCTGGCCGATGGTCAGGCCTGGGCCTATTCGGCCTCGATCGACGCCGCCTACCGTCGTTCGGAGTACGAAAACCTCGGCACCGACACCTACAAGGTCGGCGCTGACTACGCCCCGATCGAGGACATCCGCTTCCGCGCCAGCTACTCGCGCGCTGTGCGGGCTCCGAACGTCATCGAGCTGTTCGCAGCCCAGGGCTTCGGTCTGTTCGACGCCGACCGCGACCCCTGCGACGCCACCACCGGGACCCGTGCCGCAAACTGCATCGGCACGGCCCGTCACCAGGTCACCCTCGCTCAATCGACCAGCGGTGCCCTCGACAGCCCGGCCGGCCAGTACAACCAGCTGTCCGGCGGTAACCCGGACCTGAACCCCGAAGAAGCCGACACCTACACCTATGGTGTGGTCTGGACGCCCAGCTTCGTCCCGGGCTTCAACCTGTCGGTCGACTATTTCGATATCGAGGTTAACGGCCTGGTCTCGTCGGTCGGTGCGCTGAACACCCTGGACCTCTGCTATGGCCAGAACGACGCCGCGGCCTGCGGTCGGATCACCCGTAACGCGGGTGGCCAGCTCTGGGTCGGCACCGGTGTGGTTCAGGACCTGAACAACAACATCGGTGGTCTCGCGACGACGGGTATCGACTTCAACGCCAACTATGCCTTCGACTGGGAAGACATGGGCGTTGCCAACATGGGTTCGGTGCAGCTGTCCTTCGTGGGCACCCTGCTGAACGAGCTCATCACGGATACGGGCCTGGGCACCGTGTCTTCGGTCTATGACTGCGCCGGCTTCTTCGCGAACCAGTGCGGCACGCCGAACCCCGAGTACCGTCACCGCGCCCGCGCCACCTGGCTCACCCCGTGGGACATGGACCTGTCGGCGACCTGGCGTCACTACGGCGAAGTTGAACTCGCCGTCCTGAGCGCTGCCAACGGCTCGCTGAACAACGGTGGCACCCGCCTCGATCGCTACTTCGATGCGGAAAACTACCTCGACCTGGCGGCAACCTGGCAGGTGATGGATACCGTCACCCTCCGCGCCGGTGTCAACAACGTGCTCGATAACGACCCGCAACTGTCCTACAGCGTGGGCACGACCGGCAACGGTAACACCTACCCGCAGGTCTATGACTCGCTGGGCCGTTACTTCTTCTTCGGTGTCACCGCCAACTTCTAAGGCCTGATACCAGAGACCATCTGGGGCGGCGGATCTTCGGGTCCGCCGCCCTTTTTGTTGCCGGGCAGGCTGCCGCAGAAAAACCATCGGCCCTGTCCAAGCCTTGCGGCCTGACCTTCCTGTCGCGCGACCCCGGATGCCTTCATGTTCCTCAGCCTCGTCTCCGCCCTCGTCATCGCCACCCAGACCCCGTCGCCCCAGGACGCCGGCGTGATTTCGACGGCCCCCCGCGACGAACTTGTTGAATCCCAACGCTTCCGCGAGGCCGTGGCCTATGCCAACCCGATGCCGCGAGGCGCGCCGGAGAGCGACTATCCGCTGGTGGCCTGGTGCGAGGCGCTGGTGAACGGCCATGTCGCGCTCGGCGAGACCCTGACCAACCGCGATCCGCTGGATCTGGACATCATCCGTCTGGGCCGGCTTGAGGCGGCGGATTTCCGTGCGGCCCTCAGTGCCGCCGAGCCGCGCCAGACCCCGGCCAGCCGCGCCGCCGCCGCCGCCGCCGCCGCCGAGGCCACCGCCCGATGGACGCCGCTGGTGGATCAGGATGAAGTCGTGCGCAGCCAGGCCTTCGGCCTGTTCTTCGGCCTGCCGGGCCGTTGCGAACACGCCGCCCGTCGAATCCGCCAGAACATCACCACCCCGCCGGCCACCCCCGCGGACGTGGGGCTGGAATAGGAACCTCCACGCCCGTCATCCTCGGGCTTGACCCGAGGATGACGGCGAGGAAAGTTACGCCGCGTCGCTTCTGGCCGGGGCCGCCGGATCATAGTTGAGGATCGGCGCCAGCCAGCGTTCAGCCGTAGCCAGCTCCCAGCCCTTGCGCCGGGCATAGTCCTCGACCTGATCCGGATCGATCTTGCCGACCCCGAAATAGTGGCTTTCCGGATGGCCGAAATACAGGCCTGACACCGACGCGGGCGGGGTCATGGCGAAACTCTCCGTCAGGGCCATGCCGGCGTTGGCCTCGGCCTCCAGCAGTCGGAAAAGAGTCGCCTTTTCCGTATGATCCGGCTGGGCCGGATAGCCCGGTGCCGGGCGGATGCCCTGGTACCGCTCGGCGATCAGATCCTCGACCGTCGTCGCCTCGTCCGCCGCATGCCCCCACAGTTCCGTCCGGACCCGCTTGTGCAGCGCCTCCGCAAAGGCCTCCGCCAGACGGTCCGCCAGGGCCGTGGCCATGATGGCGGAATAGTCGTCCCCGGCGTCCTTGAACCGTCGGGCGATCTCCAGTTCGCCATGGCCGGCGGTCACGGCGAAGGCCCCGATATAGTCCTGCCCCGCCTCCGCGACGAAGTCCGACAGGGCCAGATTGGGCTTGCCGTTCGCCTTCTTGATCTGCTGACGCAGGGTGTGGAAGCGGGCGATTTCGGCGGTGCGGGTCTGGTCGGCCCAGACCACGATGTCGTCGCCGTCGGCATTGGCGGGCCAGAAGCCGACGACCCCCTTCGCCGTGAACCATTTCTCCTCGACGATCCGTTTCAGCATCGCCTGCGCGTCCTTGAACAGATCCCGCGCCGCCTCGCCGACGATCTCGTCGTCCAGGATCTGCGGATAGCGGCCGATCAGTTCCCAGCTGGCGAAGAAGGGCGTCCAGTCGATGTGATCGGCGAGGTCCTGCAGGTCCCAACTGTCGAAGGCGCGGACGCCGATGAAGGAGGGCGCGCCGGGCATGGGATCGGCCGGGTCGGGACGGAAGCGGTTCTCGCGGGCCTGGGGCAGGGTGGCGCGCGCCTTGACCTCCTGGCCGCGGGCATACTGCTCGCGGATCCGGATGTATTCGTCGCGGGTCAGGGCTTCGTTCCTGGCCCGCTCGGTTCTGGAAAGCAAACCTGACACGACGCCGACGGCGCGCGAGGCGTCGACGACATAGGTGGTGGAGCCGGCGGAATATCCCGGCTCGATCTTCACGGCCGTATGGGTCCGGCTGGTCGTGGCCCCGCCGATCAGCAGGGGGATGTCGAAGCCGCGCCGCTGCATCTCGCGGGCGACGAAGACCATCTCGTCCAGCGAGGGGGTGATCAGGCCCGACAGGCCGATGATGTCGACCTTGTGCTCGATCGCGGCGTCCAGGATGCGGTCGGCCGGGACCATGACGCCCAGGTCGATGACCTCATAGTTGTTACATTGCAGGACCACGCCGACGATGTTCTTGCCGATGTCGTGGACGTCGCCCTTGACCGTGGCCATCAGGATGCGGCCGGCCTGCTCGCGCGGTTTTCCAGCCTTTTCGGCCTCCATGAAGGGCTCGAGGTGGGCCACGGCCTGTTTCATCACCCGGGCCGACTTCACCACCTGCGGCAGGAACATCTTGCCCGAGCCGAAAAGGTCGCCGACCACATTCATCCCGTCCATCAGCGGACCTTCGATGACGTGCAGCGGCCGGTCGAAGGAAAGCCGCGCCTCCTCGGTGTCGGCATCGATGAATTCGGTGATGCCGTTGACCAGGGCGTGTTCGATCCGCTTGCCGACCGGGGCCTCGCGCCATGTCAGATCGACGACCCGGGCCACCCCCTTGTCGCCCTTGTAGTTGGGGGCGATGTCGACCAGCCGCTCGGTGTTGGAGACATTGGTTCGCTGCGGGCGGTTCAGGATCACATCCTCGACGGCCTCCCGCAGGACCGGATCGAGGGTGTCATAGACGGGCAGGTCGCCGGCGTTGACGATGCCCATGTCCATGCCCGCCTGGATGGCGTGGTACAGGAACACGGTGTGGATGGCTTCACGCACCGGGTCGTTGCCTCGGAATGAAAAACTCACATTCGACACACCACCTGACACCTTGGCGCCAGGCAGGTTTTCTTTGATCCAACGGGTGGCGTTGAT
>Ga0114980_10000555_pt1 | contig 27106 bp, 24 predicted proteins | sample S_140806_EF_Meta_FD_87018 | JGI IMG/M metagenome (GOLD analysis project Ga0114980, IMG submission 87018) | Freshwater microbial communities from Lake Simoncouche, Canada to study carbon cycling - S_140806_EF_MetaG | ecosystem: Environmental > Aquatic > Freshwater > Lake | place: Lake...
ACTTTTGTCAAGTTTTGTATGTGTAACAAAATCAGACCATGCGCGTATAACAGAATTGATTTTTCACCGAATTGTTGCTTTATGCCTGATTTAATGCTCTTTATGCGATGGATTTTCTTTGGCTATCCTGAAGAAAACCTGATGTTTAGGTTGGAATTAATGAAATAACCCTGTTATGGCTGAACTGTAACGCGAACTAACATACCCTTATGAAGCGAATTTTTACCCTACTCACATTCCTCTCACTAACAATTTCCGGTCTTGCGCAGAATGATGTTGCTGTCATTCAAATCACTGCCCCGGTCAGTGGATGTGCTCTTACCTCGACAGAGAACGTAACAATCAGAATATTCAATTACGGTTCAACCCTTCTGGCGGGATCAACAATGAACGTTTCGTACACGATCAATGCGGGTGCCCCGGTTTCGGAATTATTGACATTGGGTTCGAACTTGTTGAGTAATTCAACGCTGAATTACACGTTCACTTCTCAGGCGAACCTGTCAACTGCAGGTACGTACACATTCACTGCCACTACAACGCTAGCCGGTGATGTAAACCCCACGAACGATGCGTTTACCGGGTATACACTAACGAACACGGCTCCGTCAGTAGGAGGAACAGTTTCTGGAGGAACCAATGTGTGTATCTCGGGGAATTCCGGTGTGCTTACGCTTTCGGGTCACACAGGTAACGTTTTGGGATGGGAGTATTCTACTGACGGTGGCTTTACTTGGATTAGTATTTCTAACACAACTACCACTCAAACGTATAATAACCTTACGGTGCCTACTGCTTATCGTGCGCAAGTTCAGAACGGCGGGTGTACGGCTGCGAACTCGTCCATTGCATCAATGACAATTAACCCTCCAACAGTAGGAGGCACATTGGCAGGTTCTGCAACGCGTTGTAGCGGTTCCAACAGCGGGACGCTAACATTGAGTGGAAGGACTGGAAACATTATTCGTTGGGAATTCTCAATAGATGGTGGAGTTACATGGACGAACATTGCAAACATTACCGCTAGTCAGGCATATCTTAACCTAACTCAAACTACTGTGTACCGTGTGTTGGTGCAAAGCGGTGCATGTGCTGCAGCTTACTCTTCAATCGCAACTATCACTATTAGTCCAGTCACAGTTGGCGGAACGGTGGCACCCGCTGCTACAGCAGTTTGCAGTGGATCAAACAGCGGAACATTAACATTGAGCGGACATGTTGGATCTGTAATTCGCTGGGAATTTTCTACTGACGGAGGAGTGACTTGGAACAACATCACGAACACGGCTACTACTCAAACATATACCAACTTGGTTGCTTCGCGGTTGTATCGTGCAAGATTACAAAGCGGTGCCTGCACGTTTGCTTATTCTACGAATGCAGCGGTCAACGTTGGTGCTGCTTCCGTGGGTGGATCGGTTGCACCGGCATCGACTACAGTATGTAGTGGACTCAATGGGGGAACGCTAACGCTAAGTGGGGAAACAGGAAGTATTCTGCAGTGGGAATCTTCGATTGATGGAGGTGTAACATGGACGATAATTGCGAACACTACCAATACTGAAATCTATTCCAACTTGATACAAACAACACTTTATCGTGTATTGGTACAGAATGGTAGTTGTACTCCTTCCTATTCTTCGGATGCTACGATCAAAGTGAACCCATTAAGTGTTGGCGGCACAGTCTCTGGTGGAGTTACCGTTTGTGCAGGCGCCAATGGAGGTACATTGTCGCTCAGTGGACAAACAGGGACAATTTTAGGGTGGGAGTCATCGAATGATGAAATCACATGGACTGCCACTGGTAACACAACTGCAACTCAGTCCTTTCTTAATTTGCTCGATACAACCTATTACAGGGTTATAATACAAAGCGGAGTCTGCGCTACTGATACAGCAGTGGTTGATACTGTAATTGTAGATCCTGTAACTGTTGGCGGCGTCATTACTCCTGCAGTTGATACGGTTTGTAGTGGAATAAATAGTGGAATACTCACGATTGCGGGTTCTACAGGAAGCGTTCTCCAGTGGGAATATTCAACCGATGGAGGTATTACTTGGATAACAATTATCAACACGACCACTTCTCAGGCGTACAACAACCTCACTACGCAAACCATTTATCGCGCTCTTTTGCAGAGCGGCGTTTGCTCGCAGCAGTATTCAGCACAATCCATTCTTTCTATTGTACCACAGGCAGTAGGAGGCACACTTTATTCTGATGCAACAGTTTGTGGAGGATCAAACGCTGGTACGCTAACCCTTGTAGGTCATGTCGGTTCAATTGCCAATTGGGAATCTTCAATTGACGGTGGATTAACATGGTCAACAATTGCCAACACAACGTACACGCAGAATTATCTCAACTTGGTAACGAGCACAATGTATCGCGCCATTGTGGCAAGTGGCGTTTGTCCTACAGATACTTCAAACGCTGTGACAATTGCAGTTGATGCGCCATCAGTTGGTGGTATTGTTTCTGCTGATGATACAGTGTGTAGTGGTAGCAATTCTGCAATACTTACAGTTTCTGGTCAGGTTGGAAATGTGACTGGATGGGAATATTCACTCGATGGAGGAGTCACATGGTTGAATATTGCGAATACCGGAACAAGTCAAGGGTACAATAACCTCAGTACTACAACCATGTATCGTGTACGTGTGGCAAATGGCGTTTGTCCTTCTATTACTTCCGACACGGCAATGATCACTGTTGATCCAATTGCAACAGCCGGAATTTTATCTGGAAGTACAACAGTGTGTGCAACTGCTAATTCGGGTACATTGAGTGTGGCTGGAACTTCTGGTACAATTGTTTCGTGGGAAACATCAACAGATGGCGGATTAACTTGGATTCCCAACGGAAACACAACCACAACAGAAGCGTACACAAACCTCATTGATACTACTTGGTATCGCGTAATCGTTGGTAGCGGCGTTTGCGGTGGCGATACATCAAATATTGCAGTGATTATCGTAGATCCTACAACAGTTGCAGGAATAACTTCTATCAACGACACTGTATGTGCTGGTGCTAACTCAGGAACGGTATATCTAAACGGATTTACTGGAGTGGTTCAGCATTGGGAAATGTCTACAGACGGTGGTAACAATTGGATTGCCTTGGCTTCAAGTGCCGATTCCGTGAATTATGTCAACCTTACTGTTACTACACAGTACCGTGCGTTAGTTTTGAGTGGTGTTTGTGCACCAGCGCTATATTCTACTGTTGATACCATTACAGTAAATCCTGTTTCTGTTGCAGGGACAATTTCTGGCAATGCTGCTGTGTGCGAAGGCACAGGAAGCGGGACCTTGATCTTAACTGGTTCTGTTGGTTCAGTTGTGGATTGGGAAACTTCTACAGACGGAGGATTAACTTGGACAGGGACTAGTAACACAACAACAACAGAGGCATGGAGTAATCCTGTTGACACAACTTGGTATCGTGCTATTGTAATAAGTGGTGGTTGTGCGGCAGATACTACATTAAATGCTGTAATTACAGTATATCCTAATCCAATCGCGGTGTTTAGCGCTGATACAGTTTGTCTCGGTTCTCCAACAACATTTGTGAATGGAACAACAGTTGCATCAGGAGGAATTCAATTCCAAAACTGGAATTTCGATGACAATGATGCTTCTGTAGCAACTAGTCCGATTCACACTTACTTAACAGCGGATACATTCAATGTAGTTTTGATCACAGTGTCAAACATGAGTTGTTCAGATACTGCTACGCAAGGCGTTATTGTGCATGCATTGCCTGATGCGACGATCTCATATACTGGGTTTCCTACCTTATGTTTAGGCGATAGTTTGCAGCTTGATGTTGCATTCAACGCACAGAACTGGTACATCTGGAGCACTGGCGATTCCTTGAATACATTTTTTGCAGATACAACTGGTAATTATGTAGTTCAGGTAATTGACTCAATAACTGGTTGCATGGCTTGGGATTCTGTATTCATTACAATTCTTCCTCGTCCGATCGCTGTCGCAGGTCCTGATACTGCAGTGAGTGCAGGCTCATCTGCAACGCTACTAGGTTCTGGCGGATCGACTTTCAATTGGATTCCTACTGTTGCACTTGATGATCCTTCGAGTGCAAATCCATTGTGTACTCCAGTTTACAGCGTAACCTATACTTTGACCGTTACAGATGCTAATGGTTGTACAGATACAGATGCTGTTATGGTGACTTTGAAGAAAGATCTTACACTAATCATTTCAAACGTGATAACTGCGAATGGCGACGGATTCAATGACGTGTGGAATGTTCAGAATATTGAATTCTATCCGAGTAACCACGTCACCATTTACAACCGTAATGGAATGGAAGTATACGAGGCAGAAGGATACAACAACAGCTGGGATGGAACATACAATGATGCACCACTGCCGGATGGAACCTACTATTATGTGCTTGAGTTCCCAGACGATGACGTAACATACAACGGAGCGATAACTATTGTCAGTGAGAAAAAGTAAGAACGGACCTCTAAGAAAAGACATCATGAAAAAGATTTATATCTCTCTCGTATTGGCGGCAACCGCACTTACTGTAATGCATGCACAACAACTTCCGTTGTATAGCCAATCATATTTTAATCCGTTCCTCTACAACCCTGCGACTACAGGGATTAACGAAGGAACGAATGCTTACTTAATTCATCGTCGTCAGTGGACTGGAATGCCAGGTTCGCCAGTAACCAATGCTTTCACTATGGATGGGTTCTTTGATGATAAGAATGTTGGTCTTGGGCTCATGGTTTTTAATGATGTTCAGGATATCACCGAACGTTTAGGTATTTATACCAGTTATGCATATCGTTTGAAGTTGAACGAGGACATGCAGTTGCGTTTCGGCTTAACTGTTGGATTCCTGGATAATCGTATTGACTATTCCCGCGCTGTTGTGAAAGACGCGTCTGATCCAATGTTATTTGCTCAGATGCAACGCAAAAGCGCATTGGATGCAAACCTTGGAGTGAGTTTCAACTGGAAGGATTTGCGCATTGGTTTTTCAGTTCCTCAGTTGGTTGGTCAACGCGTAGAGATTGCGAGCTATGATACACGATCTTATTATCAACTGAATCGTCATTATTTGGCTACTGCAACTTACAAGTGGGTGTTCAATGAATCACAACAATTGGCACTTGAGCCGATGGCCATGATTCGCTTTATGCCACATACACCAATGCAATACGATATCAATGCGCAATGCAGTTGGAAAGATATGGTTTGGGTAGGTTTAGCATATCGCAGTAACTACGCGGTAGGTGTTAACGCACGAGTAAAACTGTTTGGTAATCTAAGCGCCGGATATTCTTACGATATCATTGTTTCTCCTCTGAGAACTTCTGCTGGCGTAAGTCACGAGTTTATGTTGGGTTATAAGTTTGGTCAGCTTGGTGGTGGTGGAGATGTTGGTGGACATATGCGCGCGAAATATGATTAGTCCTATCAATAACCGAGTTGTGAGGAAGCTATATACTCTGCCTTTGTTGCTAACCCTGATGTGCTTTTTTGTACAGCCAGTAATTTCATCCGCTCAAACTGGAAGTCCTAAAACTATGGAGACGCGCGGCGGTGCATTGTTTGAGCAGCGCGAGTATGAACAGGCGGCAGGATACTACATGAAATTAAAGGATATGTTTCCTAATAATGTAGTCTTTCAGTTTCGCGCTGGAGTGTGTGCTATTTACACGGGCGATCCGAAGTTGGCGCTGCAATTGATCAAAGATGCATACGAGAAGGATCCAACGATTCCCAACGTAAATTTCTTTTTGGGAAGAGCTTACCTTCTTAACGGAATGTATGATGAAGCACTGACGCAATTCAGTTTGCAATTGTCTAAGGAACCTGATGAAGTGGAACGTTTGCGTTTGGATCAATATGTAATCAATTGTGGTGCTGCAAAAGATTTGACCTTGAAAAAATCTAATAACGAGGTTGAAAATGCAGGTCGACCCGTTAATACTCCAGGGGATGAATATGCACCTGTAATGATCAAAGGTGATTCAATTCTTTATTTCACATATAAAGGTCCACTCTCAAAAGGTGGCAAATCATATACGTATGGAAAAAATGATTCAGCGGGAGTGTATTACGAGGACGTTTTCATGACGAACAAAACTTCGCAGGGATGGTTTTATCCGGGAAGCGTAAGTGATAATATCAATACCACCAAACACGATGCCACTTCAAGTGTTTCTCCTGATGGGACGCAATTGTTTCTCTATCGTTCGAGTGCTGAAAATGCTGGTGATATTTACATGGCAAGCAAGGCTGGAAACGATTGGACTGTTCCTACGCGCGTTCCAGGTGATGTAAATAAACCAGATTCTTGGGAAGGTAGCGTAACCATTTCACCAGATGGTCGAACCATGTATTTTGCAAGTGACCGTCTTGGAGGATTTGGAGGAAAGGATATTTATCGTGCGCAATGGCTGGGCGACTCTGCTTGGGGAAATGTCCAAAACCTTGGATCAAGTGTGAATACGGGTTTTGATGACGATGCACCTTATTTAACCAACAATGGTTATACCTTGTATTTCGCTTCTCGCGGACATAATTCCATGGGCGGATATGATATTTTCTGGAGTGATTTAGGTCCTGATGGCGCTTCGTGGCAATTGGCTCAGAATATTGGAATGCCTGTTAACAGCGCGGCTGACGATATTTATTACCAACCAACCAAAGATGGTAGTGGAGCTGTTTTTTCTTCTAATCGCGATGGAGGAAACGGACTCATGGATATTTATTTTGCAACACCAGGAGTTCCTGCTAAGGATTTAGTAACAGTACATGGAACTGTTACACTTGATGGAGAACCAGTTTCTGCAACGGTAACTGTTGCCTACAATACTAAGAGTGATGTGCAAGGTGATTATAGTACTAGCGCTGAGAATGGAAAATACACGATCAATTTGCCTTCGGGTGAGGATTATAAAATCTATTTCCTCGTAAATGAGATGGAAGAATTCTCAAAATCGCTTGATGCTACACAAGTAACCAGTTATCGGGACAATGAAATTAATGTTGAATTTTTCTCCGACGAATACAAGATGAAACATCCGGAGAAATTCGGAAATATGTCTGCAAGCGATTCTGCTAAAGTGAAACAGCAAATTGCCAATAAGGTCGTTATTGATCCGAAGAAGAAAATTATTATGAAGAACGACTCCAGCAAAAACTGGACGAACGATGATGAGAATACGCCAATTGACCCAGGTTATTATATCATTATTGGCGCGTTCAAAAATAAGGACAATGCGAAACGCCTAGAGATAAAGGTGGCTGCTCAGAACAAGTGGCCTTCTGTACGTAGAGTGTACAATAAGAAAAACGGTTTCATGTATGTAACCGTTGCTCATCCACCCACTCAAGACGAATGTGTTCAGCTTGTGGAGGACGCACGGAAAGAATATCCTGATGCTTGGATACAGTTCTTAAAGTAGTAGAACAGAAACTATCGCGTAAATGTTTTCGCGTAAACGGACATATTACCACACTTGTCAGTTACAGTTAGTGTTAGGTTGTGACTTCCTTTTCCAACGTGACTATCGAAAGTATATCTGAGTAGATCTTTTTTTGGTTCATATTCGAACAAGATCCACTTACCATCTATTGTTCCGCGATAAGATTGTATACCAGACAAGTTGTCGCCAATTTTCACGTCAATGGTTTTCAGCGCTGAAAAATCACTCTGTATTTTTGCTCCCTTGTCATAATTGCCGGGTTTAATTGTGGGGGCAGTAGAATCGCGCATTACTGCGTATGATCCAAATTCTTTGATCTCGGATGTTACACCCTTGCCATTCCATTTGCCGCCAACTGCTGTTAGACCACCGTTACTCTTCTCTCTGATCATGACTAATTGCTCATTCGCTCGTGTAGTTGATGGCATGGCGATGGTCAATGTACAAGGCTTATGTAAGGGTGTAAATCGGTCATTAATAGTAATTACTGAGCTTAGGCGTTGTGCACTCCCTTTCTTACTTGTCCATTTGAATGTGGTGTTATCATATACACTTCTTTCTGGCGTTTCGAAAGTGAATTCGTTTTCTTCAATGCGATTTGGTTTGTCCCAAAGAAGAACCTGGACGAACGGACTAGCATTAACGGCAGCGTATTTCGCTACAGGAAGTTTAGTGAGTGCTTTCACCTTGAATTCGGCAACGGACTTGTTACCATAAGCATCGTAAATTGTGTACGTGAATTTATGATACTTCCCATCGTTTAACACAACAAATCCGCGATCAACAGCTGTGTCGTAAACAGGAAGTAAGTTGTTCGGCTGTAGAAAACTCAACTGAAAGTACTTCCCGTTTCGCTCATGTTCTGCATAATCAACAAAGCAATTGACGTAACGCGAATCTTCGAAGGCAATTCTTTCGAGATGATGCTCGTAGATTATATTATTTCCTTCCTGCAGTCGAATGCCATAAACACCATTTTTACCTTGTGGGATACTTTCCTTATCGTACGCTTCAATGCCGAATCCAATTGCTCCATACACCACGATGCTGTCAGCAGAATTTTGCAGTACATACTTGTTGCCTAATTTCACAAAAGCACTTTTCTTTATTCCTGAAGTTGAATTCACATATGATCCATTTTGTGAGGCATAGGCCGCTAGTGTTACTGGCGTAGGAGCTACGGCATCTTCAATAGGCAGTCCGAATAGCAAAGGATTGATGGCCTCTTCGGTTTTAGAATCTCTGATTTCAAAATGCAAATGGGGTCCACCGGAACCACCTGTGTTTCCTGATTTAGCGATTTCTTGGCCTATGATAATTGGCAATTCTCCTGCAGTGGGATAGAGATCTACTTCAAAACTTTGTGCGAGGTATTGCTGTTTTTCAACCCAATCTCCAATGGCTCCAGAATAATCTGAAAGATGTGCGTAGACAGTAGTGTATCCATTAGGGTGCGTGATATACACCGCTTTTCCATATCCCCAAGGCGAAATTTTTATGCGAGAAACATACCCTTCTGCCGCAGCGCGCACAGTTAGTCCTTCAACGCCCTGTGTGGTAATGTCTATTCCCGCATGAAAGTGATTAGGACGTAATTCTCCAAAGTTTCCAGAAAGACGCAATGTAATATCCATTGGTGATCGGAAATAATTTCGAGGATAGGCTTGAGAAAAACACAAACCAGAAGTTAGCAAAGACAAAATGAACACAATAATTCTCATAGCCCAAAATTAGACATCTCATATCTACAATAAAACAGTAGCTAATAACTGTGTACAAATAATTTCCCGAAGTTAATACCCGAATGATTAATGCAGGACATATGGAATTTGTTGAGCCGTGATATCTACTGATTGAGAATGTGTAATTTTAGAGTATGAAGAATTGGATGACATTGAAAGCATTGGTGACACTGTTACTAATCGGCGTGTTTACCTCATTGTCTGCGCAAGAAATAAGAAAGAAACGTGGGCGCGTTAAGTTAAAACATCCCAATGGAGTGGTGATGGCAAAGGGAAAAGTGCGTAACCACAAAAGACAAGGTGAATGGAAATTTTGGGATGATAAAGGTGTACTCGCCGAAACAGTGGAATTCATTAATGACACAATGAATGGACTCTATACCCGTTATGCTGAAGACGGTAAGGTGTTTGAAAGTGGGTATTACCACATGGGTAAGAAGCATGGGGAATGGAATTTGTTTTTTTCAGACGGAACTAGGGCGCTAAAGGCGAATTTCACGGAAGGAGAAGTGGATGGAGAACAATTGAGTTGGTACAATAATGGAAAGAGGCGCGAGCGTTCTGTGTACATCGGGAATGTAATTCAATCGCGCGAGGCGTGGTATGACAACGGACGACTACGTTTGATCGAAACTTATTCAGAAGGATTACCTCATGGAACATGGACTACCTTTCCAATTCCAATGGGTGCTAGTGACACTATTCCAGAGACAATAGATGATTATGATCACGGGAAAAGAAATGGTAGGCATATTTTGAATGTTGGAATAGTAATGGTACAGGAATTCCATTACAAAGATGATTTGCTACATGGCGTGTGCAAACGTTGGGACAGAACTGGTAAACTAGAATCTATAGAACCTTTTGAGAACGGATTGTTGGAAGGCACATGTAAGTATTACAAAAATGGGGTCGCGCTACGAACGGTGCAATTTCATCGTGGATTAAAGAATGGGGAGGAATTGGATTTTGACAGAAGCGAACGCAAATTGCAGAGCACGTGGTACAGTAATGGAGACGTAGATTCAATTATCACATGGTTTCCGAATGGGCGAATGGCCTCAAAAAAAATAAATATCCCGCAACAATTTGGTAAGCCACGACAATGGATATACATGGAGTGTGATTCTGCTGGTGTGAAGTTGCAGGATGGAAATTATACCGGATCACGGCGATCAGGTAAATGGACGACTTATTATCCAAGCGGTAAAGTACGATCAGTGACGAATTATTCTGAAGGCAGAGTCAATGGACTATTTACGAAATGGTATCAGAATGGGAAGAAGATGATTGAGATGCATGTTTTTGAAAATGGGCTCAACACTCCACCAGATGTGTGGGATGAAAAGGGTAAGGTCATAAAAATGGGTACGAAAACGTACAACGAAATTGTTGAAGGAAATAAGCCGGGAGAAATGTTCAACGATCCGTCAATGTATCAACGTCCGATCATCGATAGAAGAGTAGAGGATGCGATGCCTGATGAAGTGGAGGAGATTTTTGATACTGAAGTTGGTGGAGCAGATGAGCCGTTCAATGCTATTGAAGATCCGAACAAGATTTATGATTACCCCGAAATCGCTGCCGCATTTCCTGGTGGCGATACGGCATTGATGAATTTTATTGCGCGAAACATTCAGTATCCGCCAATCGCCAGAGAAATGGAAAAACAAGGAGCTGTGTATGTGAAGTTCGTTGTAGAAACGAATGGAATCGTGTCGAATGTACAGGTGGTTAGAGACGTGCAAGGAGCGCCAGAATTTTCAGCAGAAGCAATACGCATTGTTCATCTTTTCCCTCCATTTATTTCTGCACGTAACAATGGTAGAGCTGTACGAAGTAGTATGATTGTACCGATAAAATTTTCATTACTGTAAACTCTGGGATCTGGCGAAATCATAAAACACTAGATGCATATGAACAGAATACAGGTAGTTGTTTTTTTACTGTTGTGTTCAGGAGTAATGGCTCAGGATACAACAGTCGTTTCGCCGCCGGAGCAGCTCAATTGAGTTGAAATTGGTGCAGACACATCCATATTTACGTTCACGGAAACTATGCCCATGTTTCCGGGAGGAGAACTAGCTTTTAGCACCTACCTACGTACGCACTTGATTTATCCGGAAGCAGAGTTGCTCTTGCAAATTCAAGGAACCGTATACGTCTATTTTGTGGTCAATACTGATGGATCAATTTGTAATGTCAGTTTAGCTAAAGCGGTGCCGGGATCGCCGGACTGAGGAAAGGAAGCCATGCGCGTACTGAGGATAATACCGAATTGGATTCCGGGAATAATGAACGGTAGAAAAGTTAGAGTTTCAGAATGCGTTCCTGTCAAGTTTGCGTTAACCAATCAAACTGCAATTGATTCCACAAAACAGAATATTTCACCTGCTACTTATGTTGGAGGAGAAGACGCGATGAAGTTGTACCTGAAAGGGAATATGATTTATCCGGATTCCGCTTATGATGAAAAAATAGAAGGTACTGTCCTTGTGCGCTGCATAATAGAAAAAGACGGAAGCGTTTTTCGTCCTGTATTGCTGGATCCATACAGAACACCACGTAGTTTGCACAAGGAAGCGCTCCGCTTAGTTGCTCGAATGCCAAAATGGAATCCGGCAACACAAGACGGAGTTGCCGTTCGTAGCGGGGTTACAATTCCTGTCGAATTTAAACTTCCCTCAAGAAAAGAGAAGCGCCAACAACCAAAGTAGTTGACACCCTCAAAGGGTTATAACCCTTGCAGGGTTACACTGCGCGCGAATTTTGTAGCTTTGAGTATGAGATATATTGTTCTGTTATTGATGCTGCTAGGTGCTGAATCTGCAGTTTCGCAAACGCAAACCCCACAACCTGTTGCACAACCGGATAGCGTAGTACCCAAGTCCGAAACACCGCTTTCTTTTGCGGAAGAGATGCCCACTTTCCCAGGTGGACAGGGAGCATTTCAGAAGTACCTTCAAACGAATTTGCAATACCCTGACAGTGCGAAAAAATACGGTAGAGAAGGAACTGTGTATATTTATTTTGAGATAGCTAAAGATGGTAGCGTCGAGAATGTACAATGCAAAAAGGGTGTAGAAGGTGCTCCTGAATTGGCAGAAGAAGCGGTTCGGGTAATTTCAGCCATGCCCAATTGGGTGCCGGGAAGAATGAATCGGAAGGCGGTAAAAGTTTCAATGACCATCCCCGTAAAATTTACTTTGCAATAGAACGATGCGATTATTCGGAATGTATTTGATGGTAATGATCTTGATTGTTTCGGGATCTATGTTGCATGCGCAGGATACTCTGAACCATCAAGAAACCATGCCTGTATATCCCGGTGGTGAGCCCGCCTTTCAGGCGTATTTGCAAAACAATATTGTTTATCCGGATTCCGCAATTGATGCCGAACAAGAGGGCACTGTTTTTGTATACTTCGTTATTGGTGTTGATGGCAGTATTAGCAATGTGGAGGTGAAGAAAAAGATTCCCGGTGCCCCTTACTTAGATCGGGAGGCTGTTCGTGTGATAGCGGCAATGCCAAATTGGACTCCGGGGAAAATAGATGGTCGCCCAGTTAAAGTGAGCATGACAGTACCTGTGAAATTTGTTTTGAAGGACGAGGATGTGAAAAGACGAAAAAGTGAATTGAAGCAGCAGAAGAAAGCTCAGAAATAACTTTAGCCAAGGCAGAAGTATTGACACCCTCAAAGGGTTATATCCCTTGCAGGGTGTTTTCTGTGAAGCTATTCCATTGATTCTGGATTACAGTTGATCTAGTGCTAGGAAATACACATATTCTATGGCGCGAATTAATAGCTTCCATGTTCATACGTCTATTTAACTGCATAAACCTTTGATGGCGAACAATTAGCTTTATCTTAGCGAAACTATTCCTTAACTGTGTTAAAAGTGGCAGATTCTGTCCTTCAGCTCTCATCCAGTCTGGTCAAAAAGACTGAAAAAATCCTACATTTGCTAGAAGCCCGGCAAAAGGAAAATGAGCGTTTGAAAGAGACTCTTAACCAATTGAAAAACAGGGTGGAAGAATTGGAAACGGAGAACAAAAATCTTGAGAATCAATACAAGACGCTCAAAATTGCGCGATCTGTTTCTGGAGAAACTGAAAAGAATCTTGCTTTAAAATTGAGAATAAATGAGTTGGTGCGAGAAGTTGATCGATGCATCGCACAGTTAAACAGATGATCAAATAACAGAATTGTATTGAAAAGTGGCCGGGAAGCCGGTGTCGTTTTAAATGAGTGAAAAGTCAGTCAAAGTAACCATTGCAGGTCGTACGTACCCACTTACCGTGGATGCGAAGGAGGAGCAGTCTGTTCTTGATGCAGCTAAGCGCATCGAAGAACGTGTGGCGCAACTTGAAAAGACCTATTTGGTGAAGGATAAACAAGATTTGCTTGCTATGACTGCACTACAATTTGCTTCGCAATATCTCGACAATAAGTCCAAAATACTTGATAATCAGGATGAAGTAATATCCAGCCTGAACAAATCGCATGGACTTATAGACACTTTTCTTTCAGGTAAATCGGCCTTGGTTTAACCATGGACGGTTATCAGCAATTCACTGTTAACGATTTTACTGGAACCAACTCACTTACTCTGTTCTTAAAGCGGATTTTTGTTAGACCAACAAAACGCATTTAAAACCAGAAGTATGTCACCTACTGTTATTTCAATTATCGTTGGTGTTGCTGCTCTGCTGATCGGGGTTGTTGCTACTGCTACTGTGCTGAGAGGCGCGGTTGAACGCAAAGCACAGGATAAACTCAAGCAGGCTGAAACGGAAGGCGAAGCCCTGAAAAAGGAAAAACTCCTACAGGCGAAAGAAAAATTCCTCCAACTCAAACAAGAACACGAAAAGGCCGTCAATGAACGCAATCAGGGAATCGTTCAAGCTGAAAATCGTGCGAAGCAGAAGGAATCTACTCTCAACCAGAAAATGGAAGAGGTCAAACGTAAAGAAGGTGATTTCGACAAGCGTAAGCGTGATCTTGAACATCAGATCGAAATGATCAAAGTGCGTCAGGAAGAAATCGAAAAACTACACCGTAAGCAAGTAGAACAATTGGAAACGATTTCCGGAATTTCTGCCGAAGAAGCGAAGTCGCAGATTGTTGAATCATTGAAAGCTGAAGCGAAAACTGATTCTATGTCGTACATTAAGGAAATGATGGACGAGGCGAAAATGACTGCGAACAAGGAAGCAAAACGTATCGTTATTCAAACGATTCAACGTGTAGCAACCGAACATGCCGTAGAAAATTCAGTTTCAATTTTCCATATCGAAAGCGATGAAATGAAAGGTCGGATCATTGGTCGTGAAGGACGAAATATCCGTGCGCTTGAAGCGGCTACAGGCATTGAGATTGTTGTCGACGATACGCCTGAAGCTATTATCCTTTCTGGGTTTGATCCTGTTCGTCGTGAAATTGCCCGATTGGCGCTGCATCAATTGGTTACTGACGGACGAATTCACCCGGCACGTATCGAGGAAGTTGTTGAGAAGGTGAAGAAGCAGGTGGAAGATGAAATCGTTGAAACAGGCAAACGTACAACGATCGATCTCGGTATTCACGGATTGCATCCTGAATTAATTCGTATGATCGGTCGTATGAAATACCGCTCTTCTTACGGTCAAAATCTTTTGCAACACTCACGTGAAGTAGCAAACCTTTGCGCAATTATGGCTACGGAGCTTGGACTAAATCCGAAAGTGGCCAAACGTGCGGGACTTTTGCATGATATTGGAAAAGTTCCAGACGATGAACCAGAATTGCCGCACGCGATTCTGGGTATGAAACTCGCTGAGAAGTTCAAAGAAAAACCCGAAGTATGCAACGCAATTGGTGCTCACCACGATGAAGTTGAAATGACTTCTCTGTACTCTCCGATTGTGCAAGTGTGTGATGCTATTTCCGGTGCTCGTCCTGGAGCTCGTCGTGAAATCGTTGAACAGTACATCAAGCGTTTGAAAGATCTTGAAGCATTAGCACTTTCTTACCCTGGAGTTGATAAGACGTATGCGATTCAAGCTGGACGTGAGTTACGCGTGATTGTTGCATCTGAGAAATGCACAGACAAGGATGCTGAAAAATTGGCATTCGATATTTCGCAAAAAATTCAGAATGAAATGACTTATCCTGGGCAAGTGAAAGTAACGGTGATTCGTGAAACACGCGCTGTAGGGTATGCTAAATAATACGAAGTAGCATGATTAGCGCTCTTTGATGAGTGAATCATGCTGCGGAAACGGTAACTGAAACGGTAAAATGTCGCGAACAAAAACGATCATAGATCCCGATCACGCATCAAGTGGATACTGGAAAGACCTCTGGAATTACCGGGGGCTTTTCCATTTTCTGGCGTGGCGTGATTTACTGGTGCGTTACAAGCAGACGGTTATTGGTGTTGCTTGGGCAGTGATACGACCTTTACTGACCATTGTGGTTTTCAGTTTCTTTAAATCATTCCTGAATCAATCGGTCACTGCTGAAGATGCGGTTCTGGGTGTTGCAGTAGCTGCAATTCCATGGCAATTATTTTCTTCTGCATTGAACGAATCAAGTACTTCGCTCATCTCGAACGCGAATCTGATTACAAAAGTCTATTTCCCCAGAATGATTGTTCCAATCAGCACAATTATTGTTTGTGTTGTTGATTTCCTCATTTCATTGGTAATTGTTGCTGGGCTTATGGTTTATTACGGCCATATTCCGAATTGGCATGTGGTGTTCCTTCCGGCGTTTGTGTTGCTTGCACTGATAGCTGCTGTGGGTAGCGGCCTATTTCTTGCCGCGCTGAATGTGAAGTATCGTGATTTTCGTTACGTTGTTCCCTTTGTTATTCAGTTGGGACTTTTCGTTTCTCCGATAGCTATTACTAGTGCTGATGTGTACCACAGCAATTCTCCTGATATTCTTAAGGGATTGTACTCACTAAACCCAATGGTTGCAGTTATTGATGGATTTCGTTGGTGTTTGTTGGGTAGTGAATTTGTAGTGAATCAAACTGGACTTGTACTTTCTTTGGCGGTTACCGTTATTATGTTGTTCGTTGGAGTCTGGTACTTCAGAAGAATGGAAAAAGGTTTCGCAGATATTATCTAATTGAAAACTCAGGAATAGGTCCATATGTCATATACGGCAATACAGGTCGAAAATCTCTCTAAGCAATACGTGCTACGTCATCAGCAAGTAGGGAGCTACACGGCCCTTCGTGATGTCGTTGTGGATCGAGTGAAGTCGATGGCGAAGGGAAAGTTTTCATCAACTTCTAAAGAAACTTTTCTTGCATTAGATGATGTGAGCTTTTCAATTCAGGCGGGTGATCGTGTTGGAATTATTGGAAGAAACGGTGCCGGCAAATCAACATTGCTCAAGATTTTAAGTCGCATTGTTGCTCCAACCAAGGGGCGAATTACCATAGATGGTCGTATCGCTAGTTTGCTGGAAGTTGGAACAGGTTTTCATCCGGAATTAAGTGGGCGCGAGAATATTTATTTGAATGGAGCAATCCTGGGAATGTCGAAGGTTGAGATCAGTAGAAAGTTTGATGAAATTGTTGCATTTGCCGAAGTAGAACGTTTTCTTGATACTCCCGTTAAGAGATATTCTTCTGGAATGTACGTTCGCTTGGCGTTTGCTGTTGCTGCTCACCTTGAACCCGAGATCCTTGTGGTAGACGAAGTTTTGGCTGTGGGTGATGCTTCTTTTCAAAAGAAATGCATTGGTAGAATGAAGGATGTTGCAGGAGAAGGAAGGACGGTGCTTTTTGTGAGCCACAATATGGATGCGGTGCAACGGTTGTGCAATAAGGGCATTCTCTTGAATAAGGGGAAATTGGTTTTGGAAGGTGATATTCAGTCGGTCACGAACAAGTATTTGGAAACGTTCTCTCAAGGACAAACGTGGTATGACATTCCAAAGCCGATGAATGCAAATGAAATTAACGCTTACGCAACGCGGCTTCAAGTTGAAAATCAGGATGGAGTAGCTGTTCAAGAAATACCGATTGGTGAATCTTTTTTCATCAGATTGAATTTCGTAGTCAATCGAAAGACGAATGACTTTGTTGTCGCTATAGGAATGTCTACAATTTTTGATCAGCCACTTCGTACAACGTGGAGCTATCCTTCAGAAATTGAAGCTGGTGAATACACTGCAACTTTCAAGAGCGATGCTGTTGTGCTGACCGACGGTCAATATAAATTGCATGTAGGTTTGTCGCGTGGTGGGGGTACAGCTATTCATCATGTAGAAAGTGCTGGTATTTTGACTATTTCAGAAGTAACATCATTAGCTAGTGATGTTCGAATCGTTAATACTCGTAGCGGAATTATTGTTAATCAAATGGATGTTGTCATTAATAAGGTGAGCTAATGATGTTATCTGACCAGATTTTTGACACGAGCAAGAATGAGTGCATTCTTGGAAGTAATCTGAGAGCACTTCGTTTTCTTCGAGTTGTCCTGTTGAGCAATATTCAATTTGTTTCCGTTCCAAAAATACAATTGGGTAGTATGTTCAACGCGATGTCTAACTTCAGGATTCAAGGTTTGTATCTGCAATTGCCTGCTGATATTTATGCTAGATTAGAATGGAGAAAACTTCTTTTCAATACAGCTTCACACTCAACTATTCATCATAATATAACGTCTGAATTCACACGAAAAAGTTGTATGAAATCGATTTTGGGAAAGGCTAGGTGTTTATGATGAGTGGACTGAAACGATTGCTTTCCAAGCGGAAGAAGATGCGAAAGTTTGATCAGGAACTGAGTGCGTTTCTCGAATCAGAAGGCAAAACGAATGCACGGTTTGCGGTTTCTCCCGATGATCTGCAACCTTGTCTGGATGATAATACGCAGTATACAGAATTTGATCGGCATTATATTTTTCACGTAGCGTGGGCTGTTCGCGTTGTAAAGGAAATTAACCCTGCATTGCATACTGATTTTTCTTCCAGTTTGCATTTTTGTACCACCTTGTCGGCATTCATTCCAACGAAGTTTTATGACTTTCGTCCAGCACAATTGGCCCTTTCTGGACTTGATTCCCTTCCGGGTGATTTGACCAAGATCAATTTGCCCAACAATAGCATTGCTTCATTGTCATGTATGCATACGGTTGAACATGTAGGCTTGGGACGTTATGGTGATCCGATTGATTATGATGGCGACCTCAAAGCAATTGCAGAATTGAAGCGCGTTACGAAAGAGGGTGGTTCACTTTTGTTCGTTACTCCTGTTGGTAAGGCCCGCATTCGTTACAATGCACACCGCATCTATTCGTACGATCAGATCATTAGTTATTTCGAAGGTTTTGAGCTAAAAGAATTTAGTTTGGTTCCAGACAGAGCTGAAGATGGAGGTTTGGTTCGAAATGCATCAAAGGAATTGAGTGACATGCAAAATTACGGTTGTGGATGCTTTTGGTTCATAAAAAAGAGTTAGTTGTTTGCTTATTGGAAGGTCAATAATGTCCACTCAGCATCTAACGTTATTTTGGCTATTTTTGCAGGGCTTCTCCACAGTGGAAATTCAATCTAGAACATAGGCGTTGGCAAAGGAAAATCAGGAACAAACATTCATCATTGAAGCAGATCGTCCGGATGCTGATTACTGGAAAGATGTGTGGAGATATCGTGGCTTGTTTTATTACCTCGCATGGCGTGATGTGCTGGTTCGCTACAAACAAACAGTCATCGGTATTGCTTGGAGTGTGCTGCGTCCGTTACTGTACATTGGCGTATTCCTATTGTTCGGAAAAATATTTGGCAAGCAGTCTGGGCCTATTCCCGATGCTCTAATAATTGCAGCCGGAGTTCTTCCTTGGCAATTGTTCGCAACAGCATTTTCTGAATCTGCGGGTTCTGTTGTGGGCAACGCGAATCTCTTGACTAAAGTATACTTCCCGCGAATCATAGTTCCAGCGAGTACGCTAATTGTGGCATTGATTGATTTTGCTGTGGCGTTGGTTCTGCTGATTATTTTTCTTTTGTTCTTTGGATATGCACCGTCTTCCAATATTATTTTCTTTCCATTATTCATGATACTTGCAATTGTAACTGCGTCTGGTAGCGGATTTCTCATTGCTGCACTCAATGTTAAGTATAGAGATTTTCGCTATGTGGTGCCGTTCATTGTGCAAGTTGGAATGTTTGTTACGCCTGTAGGATTTGAAAGTAGTAGAATTTACTCTGATGCTGTTCCAGGATTCCTTCAGAAATTATACGCGTTGAACCCAATGGTAGGTGTGGTAGATGGTTTTCGCTGGTGTATTCTTGGTGATGATATTGTAATGCATTGGGATATGGTGGCAATTTCTGCTTCCTTCAGTATACTGCTTCTCATTATTGGAATAAGATATTTTCGTCGCGTTGAATCAACATTTGCGGACATCGTATGAGTACGGCTATCAAAGTTACCGGCGTTGGAAAACAATATGTGCTTCGCAGAGAAGGTATTCGCCCTTACACTACATTTTCTGATTCCATTTCAGGAATGTTCAAATCGCGATCATCCAAAGAAGAATTTTGGGCTTTGCGTGATCTTGATTTTGAGATTCAGCAGGGCGAGCGTGTTGGTATCATTGGTAGAAATGGTGCAGGAAAAAGTACGTTGCTCAAAGTCTTGAGTCGAATTGTAAAGCCTACTACGGGAAGAGTTGAACTGCGCGGACGAATTGCTAGCCTTCTTGAAGTAGGAACAGGTTTTCATCCAGAGCTAAGTGGACGAGAAAATATTTTCCTCAATGGTTCTATTCTAGGAATGACCAAGTCGGAAATAAAATCGAAGTTCGATGAAATAGTTGCCTTCTCTGAAGTAGAACGCTTTCTGGATACACCAGTAAAACGTTATTCGTCTGGAATGTATGTTCGTCTCGCCTTCGCAGTAGCGGCCCATCTTGAACCGGAAATTTTGATTGTGGATGAAGTTCTTGCGGTAGGCGATGCAGAATTCCAACGCAAGTGCCTGGGCAAAATGAAAGATGTTGCTGGTACTGGTCGCACTGTAATTCTCGTGAGTCACAATATGGCTGCTGTACAGCATTTGTGCGAGCGTGCTATTTATTTGAAGTCTGGTAAGTTGGTTGAATCGGGCTCTGCAGAGAAAGTGATTTCTACTTACCTCCGCTCTACAGGAGATGCTGCTTCAGCCAATCTAGCAACACGTATAGATCGTTCGGGTAACGGGCGTGTCAAATTTGAATCTTTTGCATTGCGCGATCAAGAGGGTCTTGAGATTAGTTCACTCACATGTGGTGGCGATTCACTCATTGAATTAGTGCTGGTTAAGAACGATAATGCTCCTCTTGGACAGCTCAATATTGCAATAGGATTAGACGACGATTTCGGAACACGTGTAGCACATTTGAGCAACGACTTAACGGGTCAAACGTTTGGTGATGTTGATGGCGGTAGATTCACTGTTCAAATTCGTATTCCTCGCTTTCCATTGAAACAGGGTTCTTACCGTTGCACATTATTCGCTGCTATTGGCGGGGAAGTATGCGATTGGTTACAGGAAGCAGTTTCGATTAATGTAGACGCAGGAGATTATTTTCACTCAGGGAAAAATCCACCTGACGGACAAGGTTACTTGTGCATGGATCATAGTTTTCAATTGAAGCGATAAGAATTAGCAATTAAGTACAATTACAAGAAAAAGTTCAGCGATGTTTTACCTGTTACGTTTCTACCAAATGGAAATTGCTAAAGCAAAGGCTGCAGGTAAACCAGCTTATGCGTATTGGTCCTTTTTTAGCCGCTGGAAAAAGTACCTTACTAATCATAATGATTCGCTAAAGAATGAGTTGCCATGGATTACTTTTCCTGTAACTGATTTTCTGAATGATTGGATCAAAAAAGAGTATCGTGTATTAGAATACGGAGGCGGTAGCTCTTCAATTTATTTTTCTCGTCGTGCGGGAGAAGTAATTACAGTTGAGCATCACGATGGGTGGTTTAAGGATATTTCAAAAGTGATTGCCGATAAGGGAATCACGAATTGGAAAGGACTGATGTATTCTCCCGAAGAGGGAACTCCATTTGGTAATGACATTGCAGATCCTTTGCATTACGTTTCAGATGATCCAGAATCTGTGGGCAAGAATTACAGAGCGTATGCTTCTGCTATTGATCAATTCTGCGATAGCTATTTCGATCTTGTCCTTGTTGATGGTCGTGTTAGACCTTCTTGCATGTATCACGCTATTCCCAAAATTAGAAAAGGAGGGTTATTGATTTTGGATAATTCAGATCGCGACTACTATCATACACAAATGCATAACAGAATATCGACCGATTTCGAGACCGTGATCGATTGTATTGCGCCTTCTGTTTATTCACACGAGTTTACAAGTACAACGGTCTGGAGAAAGAAATGATGAAGCTCGCTCCGGTAGTATTGTTTGCTTACAATCGTCCCGAAACACTCCGGAAGACGCTAGAAGCACTCAGTGCGAATGATCTTTCCTCTGAAACGGAACTTTTTGTTTACTCTGATGGTCCAAAGCCAAATGCAGACGCGCTAACGATAGAGAAGATCAGAAAGGTTCGTGCAATAGCCCGTGAAAGAAATTGGTGTGGCAAAGTATCAGTCGTAGAAACTGAGCAGAACAAAGGTTTGGCTCGCTCGATTATAGAAGGTGTAACAAAGATTGTGAACGCCTATTCCAAGGTCATTGTGGTGGAGGATGACGTAGTCGTATCGAAATACTTTTTACGATTCATGAATGATGCTTTGGAATTGTACAAGGATGATGTGCAAGTGCAAAGTGTTGGTTCATGGAATTACTTCTGCGATCCGAAATTAGTGGAAGGGAATTTCTTCTATCGTTTTCCAGATAGTATTGCCTGGGCTACATTCGATCGTGCTTGGAAACTATTTGAAGCAGATAGTGAAGTAGCTTTGAAGAAAATTGATGCGTCAGGGAAATTGAAACGATTCGACGGAGAACTTAAGTATCCTTATTTCTCCAATATGCTAAAACTTCAGGCGGAAGGAAAAATCGATAGTTGGGCTATTCGCTGGACTGCAACGGCCATTATTCATGATATGCTTTCGTTTTTTCCTAAACAAACATTGTCTGTGCACATCGGTTTCGGTGATGATGCAACACACGAACGTATGTATGATTACAATGCAGCATTGATTTTGGCTGAAGCTCCTTTGCAGGTTCAACGAGTTCCTGTTCAAGAGACCGCGATTGCTATGACCCAATGGCGTAAATTTGTGAATAGGCATTTTGTTCCAAAAATCTCATTACGAACGCGGATCAGTAGAATCGTGCGTTTTTTTATTCCGGCTTCACCAAATAAGAACAAGGCATCATGAGTTTCCGATCACTCGTAAGAAAAGTGCTTAGTCGCCCCAAAACTGACACTGAGAAGTTGATCGCAGAGGCATCCAAGGCTCCGCGTTATCAAAATCACACTTTTCACTACCGTGGAATGGATTTCGCTGTCACCGATTTCATTTCTGTTGCTTGGCAATTGAAAGAGTTTTTTGATGATGGACGATTGGCATTTCAGACAAAATTGGAATCTCCAGTAATATTCGATTGCGGCGCGAACGTTGGCGTATCCGTAATTTATTTCAAGAAGTTATTTCCGCAGGCGAAGATCAAAGCATTTGAACCTGATCCGAAAGTATTCGCTTGTTTGACTGAAAATCTCAAGCGCAACAGTATTGCAAATGTCGAGTTGATCAACAAAGCTGTTTGGAATAGTAATGATGGGGTTTCATTTGGGAGTGAAGGTGCGGATGGAGGGTCAATTTTCTTTGAAGGCGACAAGATCTCTTTGCCAAGTGTTCGGCTGAAGGAAATTCTTGCATCTGAGAATAAGATTGATCTTCTGAAAATGGATATCGAAGGTGCTGAAGTGGATGTTTTGAAAGACTGTGGTTCTGAGCTGAAGAAGGTGAAGTATCTTTTTGTTGAATATCATTCGTGGATAAGTTCAGAGCAGCGTTTGGATGAGCTGCTGAGCTTGCTAAGGGACAATGGATTTCGTTATTACATTCATCAAATAGGTGAAATTGTAAACGCTCCATTTTTAGAACGGGAGTTTACAAATGGAATGGATATTCAATTAGATATTCATGCAATCAACGAGCATGATTAGGAATAGAGTTCGCAATGCTATGAATTATTTGCGCCGGAAATACGATAAAATATTTCACGGTAACTGTCTCGTATTGTTGTACCATCGGGTAACCGTTCTGGATCACGATCCTCAGTTATTATCCGTTTCGCCTGCTCATTTCGATAAACAGTTGAATCATCTTCGTGAGCAATATCACGTACTTACGGTTGATGAGTTCAATCATCATTTACAAAACCATATTCGCTTTCCTAAGAATGCTGTTGTGATCACGTTTGATGACGGATACGCGGATAATTTGATACAGGCGGTGCCAGTATTGGAGAAGTACAACATGCAAGCTTTGTTCTATGTGGCTACTGGGACATTGGGCACTTCCAAGGAATTTTGGTGGGATGCAATCGAAAGAATTGTTCTTCGAAACGAAATACAACCTGTAGAAAAGGAATTTTTCTTGAGTGATAATCGCTATGATCTGAGCAATTTGAACAAGGAGAAAAGGCAATCATTGTATGAAAATCTTCTGCCTGTTCTACGCAGAATGCGATCTGTACAACGTGAACAGAAGATCAGCGAATTAGGACTCATTTTCCATTCAGAAAATGGAAGGGAATCTCATCGTGCAATGACATTTGATGAATTAAGAAAAATGTACGCTTCCAATGCGGCATTTATTGGTGCGCATACGCATTTACATCCTTCACTTGGCTCGCTTGATTACGAGGCGCAGCGTGAGGAGATAATGGCTTCTAAGGAAATACTGGAATCAGAGTTGGGGATTGAGATAAAACATTTTTCATATCCATTTGGAACGATTTTCGATTACAATGCCGATACATTTCGTATTGTTCGTGACCTGCAATTTGATTTAGTCGCTGCGAACTATCCGGAAGCTGTTAGTCGTGTTAGTAACAAACATGCCTTTCCTCGGTTTCTTGTGCGCGATTGGGATGAAAAAGAGTTTGCTCTCCAAATGAAATCATTCTCGATATGAAAGTGGTTCATGTTAATACGAGTAATAAGGGTGGGGCCGGAATAGCTGCATTGCGTTTGCATGAGCGTCTGCTTGAGCAAGGTATCGACTCAACATTTCTTTCTTTGCATTCTTTTCCTTCGGAGGTAGAGAAACAAGTGCAATTTCAAAATAGGGATTGTTCGCGTGTTCCGTTAATCGTAGATCTTTTCAATTTCGGTTCAAGGGTGTTGAAGAAGCTTGGGATTCGTAAGCCCTATTCAAAAGGTTTAGAGGAGAAGCAATTGAAGGGACGAGCAAAAGACCTTGAGTTATTTAGTCTTCCGTTTTCTTCATATCACATTCAAGATCATCCGTTGGTCATAGATGCGGATATTGTGCATTTGCATTGGGTGAGCGATGGTTTTCTAGACTTTGCATCTTTTTTTCAGTGTATTGATAAAAAGGTAGTCTGGACATTGCACGATATGTTTCCGTTCACAGGTGGATGCCACCATTCTGATGGATGCATGCTCTTTTCGTCTTCATGTGAAGCGTGTCCGCAGTTGCAAGGAACCATTGATCAAAATTATGCTGCGAAGATGTTAACTGTGAAGAAGGCGGGAATGGCATCTGTGAATAGAGGTCGAATGATTGTGGTGAGTCCTTCTCGGTGGTTGAATCGGCTCTCTTTGCAAAGTCAATTGTTTAGTAAGTTTCGTCATGAGGTTATTGCAAATCCATTGAATACCGACGTTTTTAAATTGCGTAACAAATTACAGGCGCGAAAAAATCTATCAATTCCTGAGAACAAGAAAGTTATACTGTTCGTCGCTCATAGTTTAGGGAATACAAGAAAGGGCGGACCTTTATTGTTGGAGGCATTGAAGTTGCTGGATGGTAATGACGATATCGTCCTTTGCTCAGTAGGTTCAGATGCTAATACTATAAACTATCCATTACCTCATATTTCATTTGGTTATGTGAACTCAGAGGATCGCATGGCTGATTTGTACGCTGCTGCAGATGTTTTTGTTCTTCCTTCAATGGCAGAGAATTTTCCGAATACAATTTGCGAATCATTACTGTGCGGAACTCCAGTAGTTGCTTTTAGTGTGGGCGGAATTACGGAACTGATTAGCGAGCAGAATGGGAAATTAGTAATCCCTTTCAATACTGATCAATTGGCTACGGCATTCAGGACAATTCTTGAACATCCAGAACAATTTGATCGGATTCAGATCAGTGCTTGTGCCCATTCGCAATTAAATCCTGAACTTAGTACAAAGAGTTATATTGAAGTTTATTCTGATTTGTTAAGCTGAAATGCCTAAAATATCTGTTATTACAATTTGTTACAACGACGTAGTCGGACTCAAGAAAACGAGTGACTCTGTATTGCGACAAACGTTTTCTGATTATGAGTATATCATTATTGATGGCGGTTCTACAGACGGAAGTCAGGATGTACTGAAAGAACTCGCGCATCGTTGTGCTTTTGCATGCTCTGAACGTGATCGTGGAATTTATAATGCACAGAACAAAGGTTGGTTAAAGGCAAAAGGTGAATATTGTCTATTTTTGAATGCAGGTGATTACTTTGTCAATGATATCGTTCTTGAAGCTTTCGCCGCGCAGAATATGGAATCTGATATTGTTTATGGTGATTTGCTAGTAGACAATGGCAACGATCCATTCTATCGTTTAGGGCAACCTTATCCGTTTTCTTTTGATGATTTAATCTATTCGACATTATTTCATCCTGCTGCTTTCATTAAGCGTACTCTTTTGGAAGAAAGAGGTGGTTATGATGAATCTTTCAAGATAGTTGCCGATTACGATTTCTTCTTTGAAATGATTCTTGTAAAGAAATGCAGTACGGCATATCACCCGATTCCTGTTGCTATTTTCAACACCGAAGGCGTGGGTTCTGATCCTGCAAATAAGAAAATACACAACGAAGAGAGAAGGCGCGCGCAGTTGAAGTATTTTTCATTGGAAGAAATTGAATCCGCTGAATCCAGAGTGAAGTCGCGTAAGCATCTTTCGCTGCGAATTCAGGAATCTGTAAGTGAAATTCCTGTTGTTCGGGAATTAACGAACTTTGGTTTGCTCATGTACAATAGAATCAGAAAATCGGGGAAGTGATGGACTATCGGCAACTTCTTCGAGACGTATTTACGCTTAACGTGACGGGCCTTCGTACTCGTGGCGTAAAGCTGTCTGGAATTGTAATGCGGAAACTAGTCGGGCAGCAGCCGAATGATGTAGTTATTGAGGATATACCGGTCATCATTAACAATCGAAATCGATTCACATACCTGTTGGAGTTGATAGAATGGTTAGAGAAGGCGGGGATGAAGAATATTACCATCCTTGATAATGATTCCACTTACTTGCCATTGTTGGCCTATTATGCTACAACAAAACACCGCGTTGTGCAATTGGGTGCGAATGTTGGCCATCTTGCTCTATGGAAAAGTGATTTGTATAAAGAGGTCAAGGCGAAATATTATATCTATACGGATCCCGACGTGGTACCAACAAAGGATTGTCCTAATGATTTAGTTGCTGTGTTGTTCTCTGGATTGAAGAAGTTCGGTGCAATTCAGAAAATGGGAGTAGGGCTGAAGATTGATGATTTACCCGATCATTATGCATCGAAGCGTAAGGTGATCGAATGGGAAACTCAATTCTGGAAGCAGGAGGTTGAGCCAGGAATTTATAATGCAGCAGTTGATACTACTTTTGCTTTGTACCGCCCGTATACGAATGGTGCTATTTGGGTTGCACCAGCTTATCGAACAGG
>Ga0114980_10000561_pt1 | contig 26915 bp, 25 predicted proteins | sample S_140806_EF_Meta_FD_87018 | JGI IMG/M metagenome (GOLD analysis project Ga0114980, IMG submission 87018) | Freshwater microbial communities from Lake Simoncouche, Canada to study carbon cycling - S_140806_EF_MetaG | ecosystem: Environmental > Aquatic > Freshwater > Lake | place: Lake...
ATTAACTCCAGTCTCACCAGGTGTTATGTTAGTTTGAACGATAATAGTGGTGTTACCCTCTCTTAATTCTACTGTAATACTCGAATTTGCGCTGTGTCTAACATTTAGCGTTCCCCAGAAACCCGTATCTGCTACCGGGGCTACTGTAAAGTGTGGTGTAATTAGAGCTAATTTATCATCGAACGTTCCTTGAACGGGAATAGTCTCTGTTATCATATGAAGTCTTACATCATCAGAATTTATTAATGTATATAATTCTACAATGTACATATTTATAGGTCTACGCCCAAATGCTACCCATAGTGTTGCTTTTTCATTTACCCCAGTAGCTTGGAATCTTGATGTAATTTCTGGTTCCGCATCAAGTTGACCACCGATTAAAGTAGCGGTAACAGTTGGTCCTGTACATGTAATTAGATATTTACATGTATTGGAAGTTGCAGCAGTATCTGTGTACGCAGGCGGCTGTCCTACTGTATGCGAAAAATTAATTTGCTGATTTCCTATAATTGTTACATCAGCATAAAAAGATGCATTATTTCCGTCGGTGAGATTACTAAGTGCAAATGTTATAAATGAACTTTTGTCTGTTTCTCCGGTGGGTGGTTTTAAAATATATTTTTGGTAACATCCACCGGTATTAAATCTAGAAATTGAAATTGGTGTATTACGAGACGTACTTCCTATTGTATTGCTAGCTACCGACTCTCCTATAATTACATCTCCGCCTCCTCCGGATAATGAAGATAAGTAAGTTTCGAAAGCTACATTACCAACTGGCGCAATCTTATTTAAAGCAATATTAGCACCAACGGATATATCTATGTCTCTAATTGAGTTTACTAAATTGAGCTTTGAATAACTAATTCCTGCATTTGCGTTTACATCCGAGTTTATAATAGATAACGTTCCGCCGCTTCCGTTGCTCTGCCCGGTAGACGTTAAATTTAAAGGTTTTATTCTTTGGATATTCATACAAATTTAATATTATAAAATAAATTAAATGAATAAATTAAACGTTATTTTATTCATTTCATTACATTTAATTCCATTCATTACATTACGATGTTTCATTAATTTCATTTAATTTTAATAACTTTTATATTCAAACTTGCTGTAAAATATAAATTTCCTTGAGTATTTTGTTTATTACTATAAAAATTTCCAGCATTATCCTGTAATCCAGATGATGTACCTTCGTTTTCTGTTTTAATTAATTTTCTACCCTTATAGTCGGTTAACCATATCTTGAATTTTGATATAGACTTTTGTTCTAATGTAATATTAAAAAGATCGTTATTATTAACATAAGATATGTATTCTACATCATTCTTGAACAGGGCTAAAATATTAGATCTTGAAAATTCCTTAGAAGAAACTCCGTCGTTGATAGGAGTAGAAAAATTATTTCCATTTAAATCACACCGCATAAACGTATGATTATCGGAAGACCTTCTCATTGGAAAAAATCCTCTAACTGTGATATAGTTTGTTTGTGTATCTACAAGCATACAGCTATTACCGTTGTTAGTTTTAAGTCCTCCAAGTATCAGATATAATTCGCTATCTTCTGGAAAAGATAAATGTAAACCTGTTATACCATGTGCAATAACGTTGCCTCCTGCGTTATAAGCTTCTAATGTAATATCTAATAACTGATTTCCGTCTCCAACAGGTCTTCCAGGTGTCGCATCTAACCCTCCATCTACGTTGAATACAGTCCACTGGGACAAAATAGTGTTTTTGATTTCTTTTACTCTAAATTTACGATTAGTTTTAGACTCAAACAATAATCCTAGTTTAACTGCGAAATTGCTTGCTATTTCGTGTAAATTATAATAATTTTCGTTAGTTAATTTCAAATTTCCACCGTCAAGAATCGAATTGTATGTAAACGATACATCAAACATACAATTTCTAAAATTAACGTTATATAAATTATTGGTCATGTCAAAATAATTAAGTGTAAGTTGTATGTATTCGTTCTTTGCTGCGTTAATAGGTTTTAGGGTTAAATCTATATCGCACTCGTCGTGATATATACCATTTCTACTATCTAAAAATATATTAGTTGAACTAACTATTGTGTAATCTAATACCATTTAATAAAATACAAGAAAATATTATAGATTTTTTTCCACAAATTGATAAATCAATAAATTGATAAATCAATAAATCAATAAATTAATTAAATAAAAATATTTATTTAAAATAAACTAGTATGAAAATTATAGAAATAATCTCTATCGCGGTTATTGTAATTTTAATATTATATATAAGTAAAATTTTATACAAAGGTGAATACAGTTTAGCTTATTCGTACATAGACCCACCGGAGAATGCTGAATCTATGTATATGGCTCTTTTTGACTCATACGGAGATATTATTAAAGCACCTTATGTTGATAATGTACTAGAACCTCTTGATGGCGTTTTAACTGGAATATATAAAAAATTAAAAGACCATACCGATTTATCTAATTCTATGTATTTCGCAGGTTTAATCGGACAATATATTGAGAAAGATTTAAGTGCGTCAATTGTATCGGGTACACTTCAAATGTACGAAGATGCAAAATTAGATCAACAAACTATGTACGATAATGTAATAAATGATAGGGGCGATAAACGACGCGTTAAATATGGTAACGGCTCGGCTGTAGAAGTTTCGTTATCTATACAAGGAAAAACGATTATAGTAGATACTCCATGCTGCAGTGGTGCCAAAGATCCAGTTATGTGTGATAAAAACGACGGGTGTATAGCGGCAAAATTTAAAGTAGCTAGAGTGCCGTGAATATAAATACAGTGTGAATATAAATAAATGCAATGCGAAATAATTTAATTAAATTAAAATATTTATTAATTTTAAATGAAAAGTAAAATTATATTAGGTATTATATTTACAATAGTTGGAATAATTTTTTTGTTTTTAATTATTAATAAAAAAAAATCATTTAATTTAGATTTAGATTTAGATTTAACTCCCCCTATTAAAGTCGACCCGAATTATTATTATTTTTCAACGGCTGAAAATGACGGAGATAACGTTCCTGTGTATACACCTTTATCTATATTTACAGAAGAGGCTTTTTCAAAATACCTTACAGATATAATCAAGGCAAGAATAGACATTAGAATTTTAAATTTACTTGCTGAACAAATTAATTCATCAGATGGTGTAATAGGGAAAGTTATTGAAGCCCGATCCAATGAAAATAAAGCAGAAGCAGATAAATTAATAAAAGAGTTGGACGATATAACCCACAAAAAAGAGGATCGTTTTCAATTGCAGCTTAATGACCCCAGGGAATTGATAGCCAAAGCAGGCGAAGCGGGTAAATTTGTAAGTTTTGCAAATGGAAGAAATAGCGATTTTAGAATTATAAACGTTTAATAAGGCTTATTTAATTTTTTAAATTAAAATGTTTAATTTAAATTAAATGAACGGTAAAAATATAACATATATCGCTTCATTAGCGATTTTAGTGTCTATAATAGTATATTTAATATATACATCCACCAAAGGCGAATATTTAACTGATACGGAATTCTATGAAAGTGTGCTTATGAATTATCCTAAATTTCCACCCAACGACGACAATAATCAGTACTTTTATATTAAGTCGGATAATGATATAAATTCAACTAGTGTATACGACGCGTTTTATTTTCCAATAATGTATGGATTGGATAAAATAGAAAAAAAGATATGGAATGATATGTCTTCAAATATATTAAGTATTATAAGTGACGATGATAAATATAAGCTTATCACAAAGATTAAAAATCAGTACAATGATAAAATTAATTCTGATCGAGTTAGTTTTTTGAGTGATAACAATACATATATGGGTTCTATTAAACAAACATTTATAACCTATGATACTTTATTGAGAATAGAAATGAGATACAACAATAACGGTGTAAATGACGGTCGTGTGGATCTTATTAAGGGAAAGGATAACCTTCTTTTAACAAGGACTGGAGATGATAGTACCTCTCCAGCTGGCCAATGGGACAGGTGGTATTTAAAAAGATATCCGATGTTGTAGACTGTATTATGGTTCTGATTCAGGTTCTGGTTCTAGTTCGTCGTCTGAATCTGAAGATATCTCATATTGTTTCCATTCTAGTGCATGTCTAAAACAATAACACTTTTTAGATCCATCGGGAGTTTTAGTCGCAGCAGAGTTACATGGATTGCCGTCTTTTGTAATTCCTCCACATTTTTCCTTCATGGAATTCGTTTCTTTAGTAGATTTATTTTTTGGTTTGATACTTTCTTCATCTCCGTCGCCCCCTGATTCTTTTTTCTTAGAGACTTTTTCGGATTTAGTACCCGGTTTATTCTTAACGTATTTTTCAATTTCTTTTTTGGTTACTTTTCCAGTATCACATGGAATTTCTTCCAAAGTAATACCACATTCGGCAGCGTATTCTTCTGCGATTTTTGTAGCGAATTTTTTTTGGGTGTAAAGTGTAATAGAAGTATCAAGTTTTTGAATAGTTTTTTTAGGTTCTTCGTTTTTAATAATTTTATGAGCTACTTCGACGATTAACGTATCAAAAAGTGTCTTTAGTTCGTTAATAGCTTCATCTGAGAGAGAATACTTAATCTTGAAGTCGGAGAATTTAGCTTCGATAGACATGTTTATCACTAATTAATCACATACTTTTTTTTAAGTAAATTATTAATTAGCAATTTTATAATACATTACATTAAATTAAATTAAATTAAAATTTCGATTACTTCTATAAAAAGCCACATATATAGTATAATTAAATGAAAGATAAAAAATGAAAGACCTATATTACTATATTTTTTAATTTTTTCTGTGGAAAAAAGAGCGTAATAGTAAATTATAATAATTATTGCTGGTATAACAAGTGGATAAACTAAATCGTTCATTTTAACATTATTGAAATATTTTAAATTACATTACATTAAATTACATTCAATTACATTACATTACCTGTCGTAGCTTTGCTTTTTCTTATTTTTTTTTGCTTAGCAGGTATCAGATCTTTCCATAGTTCTGAAACATCATTTAACATTGGAGAAAAGATAGTTTCTAAAACCGTTTTAAATTGATGTTCAAAGTAATATATATAATCTATAGGCACTCTATTTTTAATTACATAATTAGGATCTTCTACTTTTTCAAACTGTTTGGTACTTTCGTATGTAGCAAATACATACGATACTCTATCACCCGAAGAAACTTTATCCATTTTGTCTCGAAGTTCTCTTTTTCTAGCAAGTGCTACGTGCGGAATATTTGCTGGACATTTTTCAAACAATGTTTCTTTTTCACAACTTGGACATTTGTGTACAGATTTTATAAATTCGTCTACAGATTTTTTTGTAAGCACTGTTATGTCCATTTCTTTTTTCGATAATACATCAAGTTCGTAATAGATCTTCGAACATTCTGAACAAACTGCTTTACGATCAAACGCGTATCCGGCTCTCAAACTTTTAGACAAAAGCAATTCTTTCATCGGAACTTCCCCGTTTACTAATTTTTTAATTTTTTCCCGTGCAAATTCTTTAGCAGTTTCTATTAATTCTTCCACATTATCAAAGGAATAATCTAAAATTTTTTTGTTTAGAAAGATATATTCAAAGATATGTTTTGAATTCTCTCTAACAAACGAACAATTGTCTCTGCGAACTACTTGAATTCCTTTGTAGTCTATATAATCATATTTCCCCGGAGACGTCCAAAAAAGACTTGCGTATCTCTTTTTAGAATAAAGTATAAACGGATACATAACTTTTTCAAATTCAAGTTCTATAGGCTTTTTGAACGTTTCTGAAATTCTTTCCGCACATTTTGGTGCTACTTCGAATACATAATTCATGTGATCTTGGCCCTTGAAATCGCTCTTAAATTTAACATATATAGAATCGGTGTCTCCGTAAACAACTTCACAATTGTACCACTCTTCGGCGCATTTTTTTGAATGCGCGATCATCTGTCTTCCGCATGCTGTTACCGATGCTGCTATTAATTTGTTTGGAAGACGTCCATATTTCGCTCCGGTAAATCCATAAATACTGTTCATAGAAACTTTAATAGCAAGTTGAACACCATTTAATACAGCATATAAAGAATCTTCAGATGAAAGAGTTTTCATCTGTTTTCTAATAGTTTTACGTTCGATCCAGAGTCTTTCCAAAATTTTAGGCATAATACCTTTTTGATTTTGAGCAAATTTTACTTTACCTTCATCCCATTCAATTGTTTCATATGTTATGTCTTCTAAATTATCGAATTTTTCGTCTTCTACTATAGTAGAATAATCAAAATTATGTGCGATCATAATTGATGGATATAGACTCGCAAAATCTAAGCCGGCTATTGGTTCAAAATGAGCACCTGGTACTGCATCTAGAACTGTAGCGCCCGTAAATTTTTCTTCGTCGTCAATTTCATCCCTTGGTTTATAATCAATCGTCGGAATTAGAAAATCTTCTTTTTTAGTTTCATATGCAATTTGTGTGTGAACTCTTATTTGCTGACCTCTAAGTTCTATATATTGTATAGGAACCATTGTAATATTAGACATTCCTATCATATTTGTAATAATTCTTAGTTTTAAAGTAAGTTCAACCAGTAGCCACGTGTCCTGTGCGCAATACTTTACTACTAAAGCAATTTTATCTTTTGTAGAGGTGTTATAATTAAATAAATCTGCCGGACTTAAATCGTCTTTTTTATCGCCTGTAAAATGTTCTGCTACATTATTAAGTTTATAAGATTCTAGTTTATGTTCTTTTTTAATAACAAACATCAAATCAAATTGAGTTACTCCATATATTTTTATATATTTCATTGTGTTGTCGCCGTAAGCTGACGTATTTAACTGATCTTCGTGAATATGCGCAGGCTTTGTTTCAATTCTACTTAAATTTTCTAGAATATATTCTATACCTAGAACTTTAGATCTTTCATAAATATATTTCCAGTCGAAGTTATAACCGTTATATTGAATTAGAATATCTGGATCTGTCTTAATTATAAATCTTACCCAGCCTATAATTAAATCTTTTTCGGAATCGTACTCTTCAATGATTATACCTTCTACTGGATCACAGCATCTATCGATGGGACTTTTAATAGTAACAACGTGTTTGATACTTTCCTTGGTGGAAAATTTATAAAGACTTGTTCCTATTTGAGTAATTAAGTCATTTGGGTTTTCTGGATTTGGAAATTCGTTTATATTTTCATACCTTGTCGAATGTGAAAATGCTTCTATATCCCATGAAGCCAGTGTTAGATTACTAACTTCTTGCAATTCTAATGGAGATACTGTACTGTATTTCGCGGTGTAGCTATGCTGACATCTTGAGATATTATTATCCCTACTCGCATTCTTAACTTTTACCCATCCAGCCATTTTTATGTACATTTTGTGTGTGAATCTCAAAAAAGGTTCAATATTTGACTCATATAATTCAAATTTTAGAGGATTAACATCGATAGATAATATTTTAGGTAGTTGATTTTTATTTTTTGGATTAAGAATGTATTTTATTCTATTGAATGTACTCAAGTTTTTACAAACAAATTTAATAAACTTATATTTTTTACCGTTAGTAAATCCATTATATTTTTTGCGTTCAACTATTGAAACTATTTCTAAGTCATCTCTATTTTTGTACAATTTGTTCTTGATATATTTCTCCAATTCTTTCTTTTTGTAATCGTCAAACGTTTTTTGTAAGTGTTCTGGAACTAGAGCAAATAAATAAGGTTGGTACTCTTCAAATCTTACACAAACAGACTCTCCGTCTGTGTTAACCCCAAATGTATAAATATTGTATTTATTTAATTCATCTTCTGAAGATTCGTCGACTTCGTCGAAAGCCTCCCATGATAAAATCTGGTAAGATATTTCTTTTTCTATTTTTGTATGCTGTTTTCGTATGAAACAATCCATTATAGTATTTTATAAATTATTATTTTATATAGTTTAATTAAATCTAGGGATTGTAATAAATGACTATCTTAATTATTATACTCTTATTTGTCTTGTTGTATTATTTATTTAAACCCTGTAGATACTCGTTTAGTACAAAATCTGGAAAATTATACAGAGCAAGGAATTCAGATGTAGCTGAATTATTAGAAGTTTTAGTTTATGTATCTCACGATATAAAAGATAAAATAAATGAAGAAGACTCAAAAAAGTTGACTATTAAATTACAAAACACCAGTTTTGTTGAATTAATAGACGAAGATCCAGATATTTTAGCATGGAATTATGATAAGGGGAGAGAAATTGGAATTAAAGTATACAACCACGGAAATGTAAAATTCGACGCGGATACTATAATTACATCTCTTTTACACGAACTTGCACATTCACTGTGTAAATCTCTAGGACATGAAGAAGAATGGACTGCTAAAAATAATTATCTACAAAGTTTTAAGACTCAATACATAGATCTTCTTATTAAAAATACGTTTATAACTGAATGATAAATATAGATACAGTTATTATATGAACGATTTGTTTATAGGAGGCGGCGGTTATTCGGGTATAATGTTTATAGGAGCTTTAGAGTATTTACACGAAAATAATCTTCTAGATTTAAAAAATTTTTATGGGTGTTCGATTGGTGCTCTAATTGGTATACTTTACTTATCAGGATTTACTCCGAAAGAAATCCTATTGAAATTTTTGGATATAGACTTGAAAGAAATTGTTAAATATGATTTTTATAATATTTCAGATAATCATATAATAGAAGACATTTTTTTAGACACGTTAATAGGGTTTTTAACCGAATTTAACAACTTAGATTTAACCCTTTCAGAATTTAGTATTAAAACGCAAGTAAACATAAATATTCATGCAACTAAATTAGACACAAAAGAATACATAAATTTTAATAACAAGGATTATCCGGACGTTAGGTTAAAAGATGCTTTAAAAGCATCGATGAGTATCCCTTTTATATTTAAAAGTGTTAAAATAAAAGGCGAAGACTATATAGACGGGTGTTGTAAAAATGTTTATGGTTCTCCAAAATCAGATATATACATTTGTGGATATAGTATCATTGTAAATCACGTTGAAGATAACTACGTTTCAAAAATTTTTAAAACTCTTTTAAATTATGAAAAACCTAGATCTACTTATACAATTGAATGTAGTAATAAAATTAATCCGGGGATTTATTTAAATCTTGATAAAATAGAAAGCAATTTAGTAATAGAATTTTACAAAAAGGGAATATTATTCGCAAAGGAACAACTAAAATAATTCATTCAATAAGAATAGTTCTATTTGTCTTTTTGAGTTCTTGAAGATAACTATAATTTTCTTTAAATTTTTCAATACTATTCTCTGGATTCTCATCCTGTATTTCATCATTAATAACAAATGGATTAAATTCTAGAGACACAATTGCGTCTCTTGGAGAAAGATGTATTTCCTTTACACAGTTCTTAAATTTTTTTGATTGAATATATTCCCCATTGAAATAATAAGAATCTGTATGCTCTGATATTATAAAATATGGAATACAATTCAATTTACATAATTCGATTGTGTACCCTGATATTGTATTGTATTCTGTAAAATTGTGAAATATAATACAAAATTTTGTGTAGTCTAAAACCTGTTTAATATCTGAATTGTAAGTTTCGTTTGATACCTGCCTTCTAAAAACTGTATATCCTTTTTTAATACACACGTTTTGTAGCATTTTTAATTTTTTACCGTAAAAAAGATTAATTCGATGTGAGGGTTTAATACATTTATTATCTATACGTCTCATAATCTTGGATACGTTGTCCCACGCGTGATCTGTTACTATAGTAATGTTTACAAGAATTTCGCGCGGCACTTCAGCTTCGACTTCATAGTCGTCGATATTAGATTTATACATTTACACTATTACATTTACATTCACATTAACATTTTTAGATTTATTTATTTTTAGCAATTAACCAGTTGCTTATAGATTTAATTGCTAAAAATAAATAAATCTAAAAATGTTAATGTGAATGTAAATGTAATAGTGTAATAAAACAAATGCCTTTTTCTATCGACGGACAGAGCCACGCAAATGGGATTAAAAACGAAAAATTTGTAGTCGATTTCTTTAATAAAAATCCGAATAACGAAATATCCAAATTTTTAGAAAGCGAATATTCTACTTCAATTATTTCTTGTACACACGAAGGTGGTACGCAACAACAAATGGACGCTTCTTTTCAACTTAGTAATGGTACAGAAATTGGTGTATCTATAAAAAATCACAAAAAAGGAGGAACGATCGATTGGGTAAACACTACAAAGGGGATATCAGATGATTTAAAAAAGGATATACTAGAATTCAAAGAAAAAAACCAAGATAAACCCGTACCTAAAAAAGGAGGTATTCGATCAGAGCTTGATGATATAATGTCTTCGAAATTAGATGATTTATCTTCTGAAGAAATATCAGAATTATTGGAAAAAAACTATAAAAAAGAAGAGGTTACAAAATATATCATTTTTAATATTAACCAATCTAAACAACTAATTTTATTAGATAAATCAAATTTGGATATTTATTTCAATCCGATTCATAAAAATGATTTTATTCTTAAATCAACTAGTCGTGCAAAAACTAGTCGTCAGATATGGATTAAAAAGCCAGATGGAAACGAAATTAATACAAATCTGAGATTAAGACTTCTTCTTAATAACGGTATTTCAGCACTTCTTGGGCAGAGTAAAAAAAATAAATCATCATGTGCCTGTTTTAAAATTCAACAAGATAAGGTAGACGAATTTATTAAAGGGTGTTTTGGTAAAGTAATTGTTAATTATTGAACCCTGATTTAACAATTTCAATTATATCTAGATTAATATCATTAATTATACATTTTCTATTCAATTTATCACATGCTTTAGCCGTAGTTCCAGACCCACACATAGGATCGTAAACATAATCTCCTTCGTCGGTAGATATTTCTATCAATCTTTCCAATAATTTTATGGGTTTAGCTGTAGGATAATTTCTTTCTTCTTTTCCTTGTGATATAGAGTGAATATCGTCCCATAAATCTGTGCATGGTTTTCCAGGATGTTCGTGTAAGTAAATTTTTTTATATAATTTAGCATCCTTTTTAACGGGCATATGAATTCTATCTTCTTCTATTAATTTTTTTAATTCTGTTTCTTTAATTCTCCATCCAGTTTTTGGATTAAATGTTTTATCTTTTATAATTATTTCATAAATATAACCTTTTTTTGTATTTTCAGTTACTAAATGACCCAGTGAATAATTACCTTTACTGTCTTCATTTTTAAAAGAATTTTTTAAGTAATTAGAATCTTTTTCTTGCATTACTAGATTAAATTTATATTTTTTAATTTTATTACATTTCCAAATAATATCTATTACAGAACCTAATTTAGTTTTGACGTTGTTTTTTGAACGACATTTTTTCCAAAATATAGGTTCTACAGAAAAAAATTTGCTTCGCAATATTTTTTCGGGTATGTACATACATGTCGTTGAAATATGAAAGAATAAAGTTCCATCCTGTTCCAATAATTCATATAGTGAATCAATGTGGTTTTTTATAAACGTTTCATAATCGATGTCGCTCCATTTATCTGAAAATCCTAAACTACTTTCACAATTTAACTTATAGTCTCTATCTGAATTAAAAGGCGGATCAAAGTAAATCATTCTAAATTTGTTTTTTAGAATTCTATTTAAATTTATAGAATCACCTATGTATAAAACTATGTTATCAGTTAGTTTGTGACTAACAAGTGAAGAACATTCTATTGTTTCTATTATACTACTAATTACTTCTTCGACGCTTTGTTTACTATCTTCACACTTGATTTTTTTATTGTGGTGTTCAGTTAGTTGATTTTTTCTAGCAAACTCTTTAAAGCATCTATCGCAAAAATACCTTTGCATATATTTTACTATATAATTTACTATACATTTTACTTTTAACTCATTTTAATTTTTAAAATGAGTTAAAATATAAATTTTAAAATATTAATTAATTCATAATGTGGAATATTATAATTTTAATAGTTCTTTTTATAATAACCGGAACTGTTATTTATACTATTGAAAAACTTTTTGAGGAAAATATTGAAATTAGACCCGAAGGTCGCCTGGATTTTATAGATATTTCTACAAATTATATAATAGTTTTTTCTATGGAAAATTGTAGATTTTGCGAATCACTAAAAGATGAATATATATCAAAAACAAAAAAACAATGGACAATTATCACCTATAAAAAAGATGGAACGTTTAACTTCGACAACAATTTTACAGATATTCCGCTTCTCGAAAGAGAAAGTATATTATTAGGTTTAACTAAATTGCTAAACGGAGAATTCGTGTTTCCGACAATAATACACAATAAAAAAATAATTCGTGGACTATCGGATAAATCTATTTTAGATAAAATTTTTAATGATTAACCAATCGCTTGAATTATTTTTTCATAAACTGGATTAACGTTATGAGGAACTTCATCTTGATCATAAAGTGCAATTGGCCATTCTGTATCTTTTATTACACTCTTAATATCCATTAAGAGTGTATCTGAATACACGTTCAGTTCTTGAAAGAAAAGATTAAGTTCGTTCATGAATGTATCGAATTTGTGTTTGCAAGGATCCGCGGTTATATCAATTATTCCAAATTCGTTAAAATTTGGAATATCTGAGTCGTATACGGTTTCATTAAAATATTGTACAATTTTTCCAGTTGTTTTGTTCATCGAAAGCAGATATCCAAAAAGTTGATACAAATCGTATTCGTTTCTTCTTACATTTTGAAGTTTCATTCTAGTTTTGATTTCAATTACATTTTCATTATCGGTAGCGTCGTGAAATCCCCTTATAGTCCAGTTAAATTCTTTATTTGTGTAGCTGAACATAGTATTATTCCCCTTCGTATATTTTTGCTTCTTAATTACATGTCTTTCCGAATTTGTTCCACAATCTTTCTTAAGTGAAGAATCTATAAACATTTTGACGTAATCGAGATCGGTTTTAGTGATTTCTTTTTTAAGTTTTATTTTGTCCGTGATAGTTTTTTCAATTTCTTTAAAGTCTTTTGGATTATTAACAGTTTTTTTGTGTTCAGAGTACATCTCTTTAAGTTCTGTATCAAAAGTCTTTACATCGCCGGATATTACTTGAATTACTCCGAGTTTTTTAAATTCCTGTTTATAAATTTCTTTGTATTTTCTACATAAAATTAGAAGCATTATTTTATGCTTGTCTTCATATGGATTTTTACCACACGCTGCAGCGATATTAGAGATTTCTAGAACGTTCATTTTTCAATATAATAATTGAAAATGTCTTTATACTTTATATTTTTAAGCAATTAATTAAAATTTAATTTAGATTTTTACAAATCATGAATCCATTTCTGGTGGAAGTATTTTTTTCTATAATATCCCATTTATCGGGATTTTCTTCAATCTCTTTAACAATTAATTTACATTTATCTACATTAATATCGTCTAACATTAGATATTTACATCTATTCTGTAAAATACGAAACTCAAAATAAGTAGTAAATTCACCGCCGTCTAGTAATATTACATCAAAAATTTCAGGAAGTTCTTTCCTATCTAAAAATAGATTGCATTTTTTCATATTTATAATATCTATATCGTTCCATTTTTTATACATTGAATTATTAATACATTGTGGAAAAATTTTATAAAAGTCGGGGGGTTCAACATTGAATATTACCTCATTTAGTATATTAACTTTTTTATTACTATAAAGACCTTTAGCATATGCAGATTTTTCACTATTACACTCTAGACTATAAAAAATATAATCGTCCGTTCTATTTTCTAACTCATCCACGAATTGTTTAGTACTACCCAGACCGTTCCAAGTTCCAATTTCTAAAAAACTTTTATTTGTAGGATCTTTTGAAAATTCTCTAATTTTTTGAGAAAATGTATCGTTGTTAATCTGACCTAAATTTTTAAGTAAATACGCATCAAATCCTACTTTATCATCACAGTCCCACATTATTAATTAAATTTATTTAATCTTTAAGTAATACAATTTAAAGTAAAAATACATATTGATAATAATGCAAGAAAATAACAATATATTCGTATCAAGCAGAGGACTTTTAAAATTATGCGATTATTTCCCTAATACACAATATTCCAGTATTAGACATATGCACGATTATCCAAGTATTGAAAAAATTAAAACTGTTAAAAATCCTTCAATATATGTATGTTCTAGTGCAATCGGTCATTTTTTACAAGTTTTATTACCTTTTATCGAATTTCCATTTATTTTAGTATCGGGGGACTGTGATGAAACTGTTCCAGATGAAATTTTATCAAAAACTCAATTTAATTCATTATTAAATGACGCAAGATTAATACATTGGTTTAGTCAAAATATGACCGTAGAACATGAAAAAATTACTAAAATACCAATCGGATTAGATTATCACACATTGAGAACTAGACCTCTATGGGGTCCTGTGAGTAATTGTGAAGAACAGGAAAAAATGTTAACAATGATTATTAAAAAAGCTATTCCATTTTGGGAACGTAAAATAATGTGTTACTCTAATTTTCATTTTACTATGAATACTAAATTGGGCCACGATAGGAAAGATGCACTTAAAAATATAGATAAAAATTTAATATATTACGAAGAAAATAAAGTATCTAGATTGATAACGTGGAATAAACAAAAAGAATATGCTTTTGTCGCATGTCCACACGGAGGTGGACTAGATTGTCACCGAAATTGGGAGGCGTTATGTTTAGGGTGCATCCCAGTTGTAAAAACTTCGTATATAGATAGTGTGTATAAAGATTTGCCCGTATTAATAGTTAAAAAATGGGAAGACATTAATATAGATTTATTAAACACGACGGTTATTGAATATAGACTTAAATTTGAAAACAACGAATTTAATATGGAAAAATTACATTTGAATTATTGGTTAAAATTAATAAACGTTTTTAAATAATATTCTTTCATAACTGATTTATTTCTACCCTGGAAATGCAATAAAACAAACTTAATGTCTTTATTTAATCGTTTATTAAAACAATATGGTTTGTTGTCTATAAATTTAATTTTTTTGTTTTGTGTACTTTTATCTACTTCATAGTCTTCTGGGTAAATGTGATTACCATGTGTAGCCAAATGTAAATCGAAAGTAAATGTGTTATCAAAAATTTGCGTCAGATCGTTTGTTATAGTTGGAAAATTTGGAAATTGTAAGCCTTGGAATACTTCTTCTTTGTGCGAAAAATAATATAATAAAGTCATATCACATATTCCACCTGGAGCTGTATACGTTTTATGCCAGTTTTCAATATTCTCCATCTGCTCTTTGTAAAATTTAAAACAAAATGTTACAAAATCTTGTAATTTATTTAAATTCCAAATACTTTGTCCACCAGTCACGTCTTTGCTATGAGATGAACAGAGCATAAATTCATAATCTTTTAAATATTTATTATCTATATCTGTTAAATTTTCGTATATTAAAACATCTGAATCACAAATAAATGCTCTAGTTATTTTATTTTCTTTCATGTACTCGCGAATAACAAACCACCTTATTATGCAAATTAATTCTAATTGATAAGAATTTGTAGAAAAATGTTTATATAATTTTTGAAAGTCGTTAATAAGACTTCCGTATTTGTTAAAATCTATACATGTAGCACCTGTGTGTTCATATTCTTTGGGAATATCAGTTATACAAATAACTAATTTATTTAATTCTTTAGCTTTTTTAAGACATAAGTGTACATATTCTCGATTGCCTAAATGAAATATTATAATAGGGAGGTCCATTTATTTAAATGTAAACGGTATCTTTAAATGTAATTACCAATAACAACTATTTTCACACAACGATGGATTTTTAGGCCTATCCTCATGTAATACATTAGTCCAGTATTTATTTTTTGAATCGTTGATTATTTTATTATTCTCCCATCGACTACCGTTTATACCGAAAAATAACTGCAAAGGTCCTCCTACGTATATAACGCTTGAATCGAGTTTATCAAAAATATAATTAGATATTAACATTCCAAAACCTCCCGCACTTACTAATGCTAAATCAAAGTTGTACTCGTTTAATTTTATATTTTCTAAGTTTTCTTTCATTTTATCAAGATGGAATCCCCAGGAATTGCTATCATCGTTTCCTGCATTTTGCTGAGGCGGTTTATAAACTTTAAATTGTACATTATTTCCAAAAATTTTTTTAGGAAATAATTTATCTATATTGATTAATTGATTCTCTACGGTTTTTATATGCGAACTAATAATTAGAATTTTTTTTCCATTTAATAGTTCATTAAACTTATACTCCGGAACGCTCATAAAATAATACGGTTCCAATGAATGAGCGCATATTTTTTTAATATTTGGGTATATTTTATCTATAAAAATGTAATAGTCTTCGGCTTGAATATACATTTGAGAATCCCAAACACACAATAAAGTCGATTTACTTATAGCTTTATTATATTCTATTACATATTTTTTTATATCATCGGTCGTGTTAAACTTTATCCCCGCTCCATGTAACATATCATTAATTAAATATTGCGGTATAACTTTACCACATAACACTTTACCCACAAGTGACGTTTCATTTCCGGATAGCCTACCTATAAAATATTTTTTTCCCAAGTTCTCGTATTCGAGTACATGTCTCTGTAATTCTAAAAAACTGGTCAATTTTTCATTTTCTGAAAATGGACATTTACTCATTTTATTAAATTATTAAAGGTTTAAAGGTTTAAATCAATTTAAATACTTAATACTTAATATTATTATATGAGTTCATGTTTAATATGCGGATGCGTTAAAAATTGTGAAGAATATTTGGATAAGGTATTTGATAACATTAAAAAAATTTCTGAATTATTTGTTAAAACTAAGATTATAATTAGTTTTGATAAATCCAACGATTTTACACTTACAAAATTATTAAAACTTAAATCTGTTTTTGACATGGATATTATAATTAACGAAGATATAACTACACATATAAGGACTGTTAATATAGAGAGAGCTCGAAATAAAATTATAAGTAAAATTTATCAGGAATATAACGATTTCGAATACTTCATTATGATAGACATGGACGATGTTTCTACAAAGCCTATCAATATTGAAATTTTACAGGAAGCCCTCGATAAAAATGATATATGGGACGGAGTATTTTTTAATAACGCTAACTATTATGATTTTTGGGCATTAAATTTTAAAAATTTTCAGTTTTCTTGTTGGCATTCAAGTGACGTCAAAAAATTAATAAAATCAATGAATATGGAATTAAAAAAAGAATCTCTTAAAAATGAATTCATTGAATGTCAATCCGCTTTTGGAGGATTTGGTCTTTACAAAACTAAAAAATTTCAAAATTGCAATTACAGGAGTTTAATAGATTTAACTTTATTTAATATCGATCATATGCGTAATGTATACAATAAATATAAAATTAGTTATAATATAAGTCCCAAAATATATGACTGTGAGCATAGATATTTTCATTTAAGTGCTATTAAAAAAAATGGAGTAAAGCTAATGATATATAATAAAAATTTATTTCCGGAATATATCGGAGAACATACAGATATACTTAGTTAATTAGGCGTTGATTGTTGATATACTCTACTATTAGTTTTTTATGTGTATTTGCTAATTTCTGTGTGGTAATTCGTAATTTATTTAAATTATTAATAAAAATAGTTTGAGTATTTCCTGCAAAATTTGGGTCGTTATTTATGTTATATCTAGGATTTCCGCCTGAGTTTTCTGCGTAGTGTTTTGATAATGGATATATATAATCTGGACTATAAACCATATTGTACCAGTCGTCACAACACCAATTTTTGATTTCTTCTGGAAAATACCATCCAAAGATCTCCATATGTTTTCTTGATACAAAAGATTGGGTTAAAATTCGATTATTGTTATTAATAGGTCCAGTCAATCCAATATTATCGTGGATTTTCAACATTTTAATACTGTCGTTTATCCATCCTTTTGTCTTAAATATTATGTCGTCTCCACATTGATAAAAATAGTTATAACCGTTTTCGTAGGCTTTTTTAAATAAAATGTTCCACATCATAGTACAATAGCCCTTTTCAATTTTTTCTTTATCGTATACAACGAATTCAAATTCAACATTTGAAAATGCTTTTGTAAATCTGGTTATTTCGGCTTGATTTTCAGAATTATCAAAAATACGATCTTTTTCATCAATTCCTATATAAAATTTATAAGCGTGTTCTTTATCGTAAGTTAGCAAGAGTGTTTTTAAAGTCAAATTGTATAAATAAGTTTCTTTTACACATTTCCAATTGTCTCTCTTATTACTAGTTGTTATTATTAAAATCGCTATTTTTTCTGAAGCAATCTTATCCATTTAGATTTATATATTTATTTATTTATCTTTATTTAACTTTATTCTCCGATAAATTATTACAATTTTTATTAAATATTAACAAAAGCAAATTGTAATAATTTATATGAATGTCTCAACTGAGTATTAAAACAATAATTTTAGATAACGCTGTATTAGAACTTATTTATAATATAAATATCAATATGTTTAAACATGAAATTTCAAACGACACATTAGAAGATGCGATATTATTTAAAAAGACAATCAATAAAAATTTAATTAATTACAAAAAGTTGAGATATTACTTTAAAAAAATAAGTAAAGAATGGCGTACAATTTTAACCGATAACTTTAAAAAATTGATTTTAGAATTCAATATCTCTTACAAAAATTATTTTAAAGAAAAGACTGAATACGAAAAATATTTAATTAAATTTTCAACAAAAGAAGATGAAAAAAATTTATTTAAATTTATGAGAGATCTTTCTTTAGATAAATAATAATTTACTATTTTTTTGTAAAATAGTAACAAAAATTCCGTTCCACCAATCATTTAGGTAAAAAGGTCTATATGGTTCATTTATAATTTCTTTTTCGTACAATATTTCTAAGTTCAAATTTTTAATAGCACTCCGAGTTTCTTCTCGTATAAATTTTGAGTTCCAATCTCCGATTACAAAAATAAATACATTATCTAAACAATTATAATAATATATTAATGCGTTATACACGTTCTCTTCTGTCTGTTTTCCATCGTACATATAAATATTAAATTTTGGTAATTTTGAAACGTTCATTTCATAACACGATGTTTCGATAAAAGTCGCATCATTTTTTCCTTTGAATTTTTCAAAATTAGTTAAAAATTCTAATTTAGGTCCCCCAAATTCGCTCCAGTTATCTATACATACAATTTTTGCTTCATTTTTATACATCGCAGCGCACACAGAACCCCCTTTCCAAGTGCCTATTTCTAAATATCTAGCGTCTTTCATATTTAGCAAATTATTATAGAAGTGTTTTGTTTTAGTTCCGCACATGCAGTCTATGTTTATTATATCTTCAGTAATTTTTGAAATATTGTTTTCAGCATTTTTGAACGATGTTTCTATATGTGGTTTGTAAATTTCCATATAATTTATAACATATTAAATTTATTTTCAAAATAAATTTTCCTCTTCGGACTCTTCCCCAAATCCTCCTATTATAGGACCTTCATACTCTCGTTCTTTATATATGTTTCCGTTTCTTATATATTTTACACCAGGTTTTCCTTGTGAATTGATGTAACTCTCTGCTGTAAATTCTTCAGAAAACTTTTCTCCAAATTTATTTTTCATATGCTCTTTTCTTTGTTCAGGGGTCATGTCGTAAACTCGAATATTTGATTTAACTTCAGGAGGTTCGCTTAAATCCTGTTCGGTTCCGTTTTCAGTTGATGTGTAATCAGATTCGGTTCCGGCATAATCTGTATCTTCTTCATTTTCATTTTCATTTTCATTTTCATTTAATGTATCTTCATTTCCAAACTCGTTATAATCTAATGTGTCGGAAGTTAAGTCTTCAAATAATTCACCTCCGTTATTGTAATTTTCTGTAAAACCGAATTTTGCAGCCTTCCGTCTTTCTATTTCTGGTCTAACAACATTTTTTAGATAATCGGGGTCCAAAATTTTCAATGTATTCTTAATTATATCAGGTTTATTATTTGCTAATGCATAAGCTTTAGCAACTCTTTGCATTTCTTTTGTTATCGTTTTTCCAGGAGGTAATGAGAAACTTCCATCTAATAAGCTTTTATCTAGACTTCTGAGAAGTTCAAATCCTATTTGTTTAAAAGTTTTAAGTGTAGCAGCTTGAAATGGTACTACATATAACCCAGTTGGGCCTACAGCAAATCCAATAAAATACACAATTGGTTTTTCATAACTGTATACATAAACTGGTATAGCAGTTAATCCTATATCCTCAACTACCGGAAATACTCTTTTAATGTCTTCTTTACTTTCTACTTGATATCCGATATATTTTACTAATTCATTTAGCTTATCCGGAGTTATCGGATTAATTTGTCTAGTAGACATTTCGGTATCTTGATAAGGCGAGACGTCGAATACTGGAAATGTGCTAGGAGTAGGCGCTATTCCAGTCGGCGGAGTGAAAGAGGGTAGCGGATCGGATGAAGATCCAGCTCCGGTAGAACTTGGACCAGTCGCGGGAATAGGAGGCACAGAAGGCACAGAACCCATAGGAGGCAGCGGTTCAGACGAAGATCCAGCTCCGGCAGAACTTGGACCAGCAGAATATGTTGGGGTTATTTTAGCCGATTCTAAACATCCTCTTAATTGACTTTCGGATAGATGTGCGATCATCCAATTTATTATTTGTTCGGTTGTTTTGTCTTCAAAAAAACTTATGGACTCTTGGCTCATTTAATAATATTAACACATTTTAATTTTTTAAAAATAATGCAAAACTATTTTAACGTTTTTAATGCTTCTTTAATTGCATCTGGATTATTAGCAGCAAGTATCAAGAATTCTTCTAAGTATGATTCCGGATATCCATAGGTAGTAATTAATTTAATTACGTCTTCGTTTATTTTTTGTTTTACACTTTCTTTTTTAATCATCTCAATCATTTCTCTCCTTATTTTCATCGGAATCGCAGGATTTGTAGAAAGTGCAGTGATGCATTTCATCAACGAACCTGCCATATTTTTAGTGTGATCAAATTTAATAAACTTATTACCCTTTTCATTGAAGTATTTTTTTCTAAGAAAAGGCAGTAAAGCATATTTTTTGGCTAAATCTATAAAATATAATTTTATATCCCGCTGAATTTCAAGTGTTGTAATTATGTCTTCATTTTTCCACGGAGTTAATATTTCTCTCATATTTAAATCAGCATTTATTAAATCTTGTGTAATAGTTTCGGAATCTTTATATGTAACAAAATCTCCGTTTTTATTTTGACCAGTTTCTACGAATTCAAGTTCGTAATCTTTATTTGGAAACGAGTATTTTCTTTCGTAAATTTCATTAAAATTTACTTTCCTTGGTATTCCTTTTCTTAAATAAATCTTTCCGCTAGATGGATTTTTATAATGTATATTATATGTACCGTCCATGAGAGGAACTACCATCTCTTCTAAGCGTAATATATTTCCATTCTTATTTATATTTACATCTATAGAACATTCTTTTAAAAGATTTTCTAACTCAGTGTTTATAGCATATTTTCTTAAAGACATCATGGCCATTTTTTGATCTATACTTACAGTGGATAAACTTCTCCAATTTTGTATATTCCCTGTTTTTAAAGCTTCCGATGCCTCTCGGTCTTCGCTACGTCCCCCAATAGAAAAAACTGAATAATGCCTATAGATATCTACATATTGTTCGATTTGAGGTAAACTTGTGTGACTACAATATCTAGACGCTCTTGCTATAATTTGGTTAATTCTAGATTCGTTCCACCAAGGCTCTGTAATATGTACCTGCTTAACGTTTCTAAAAGAAACACCTTCCATAACTGAACGGGTGCCCAATATTACTTTTAGCATATTACCAGTGTTATTACCTGTAGAATTAAATTGATTTCTAGCCTTTTTAATTAAAGCTCCGGTTTTGTCTTTAGTTTTTGTTTCAGAGCTCCATATAAAATAACGATTTTCCCCTGGACCGTGTAAATCGAAACTCTTAAATCCACATGCTTCGAGTATAATAGCTAACGGTTCAACTCCGTATGTAAGCCAATTTGAAAAAATGAACACTGGACCGTCGCATAATAAAGTTAATTCTATTATTTTTGAAAATTTATTTGAATATTGAGTAACGAAATCTAATACTCCCCTTTGTTCAAGTTCTTGTTTAAATAACTCATTCTTAAAAACTTGTAAGGCTTCTTTTTTTTGAGTAAGCGATTTATTAACTTGGTTTTCTTTCTGAGGTAAAGCTATATTGGAATATTGTTGTGTAGTTACGTATATTCCGCTTACCTTGTCTTCGGATGTTGTATCGTAGTTTCCAAGTAATATGTTTTGATATACCCCAAACCCATCCATATTTTTTGTATTTTTATCTTTAGAAGCATCTGAAACTAGAGCACTAATGTACAAAGTTTTGTGTTGGGGTGTAAAAAGATGTTCAAGTGTAATAGTTCGTTTATATGGATACGCATTAGGATTACCGCCCTTGAAATAAGAAACATAACCAGAACATAAATAACTTATTAAATTTTTATTAATCACGCACGAATTTTGAGAAATCCACGTTCTTCCAGATTTACTTTCAAGGCAATTTCCTTCCTCGTCCATTTCTCCAATAAAAAATTTATAGAAATCTGTTTGAGAAACTGGAAACGGAATTCTAGGTCTTAGTAAATTAATTGTTAGAGCTAATTCGTATGGATTATCATATACAGGAGTCGCCGACATAACAGCTATTTTTAATTTAGGATGAAAGTAATACTTAATTGCGTCATAAAGTTTTTTATAGAATATACCACCCTCTGATACTAATCTTTGAATTTCGTCTATTATTAATAATCCATTTTCGCTAAATAATGCAGAGTCTTCATTTAAGAGACGATCTCCTTTAATCATAGCACCAGTCTTACCTGTTTTATATAACGAATTTATAAACGTCTGATGACTAACTATATCAAAGGTTCGGAGTATATTAGCACCATAATACGATTGTTGTTTGGCTAGTTCTTTTACAAGAGTTTGGTGTTTGTTTTCTTGATCAGTGAATAATTTTTTTGTTGCTTGAGATGTATCACCTTCATCTATTAATTTTTTATATCTTTCTAATATTTCATAAGCCTTGTTTACTTCGGTTATTTTCAAATTGAGCATAACATTCTGAACATCTGAAACATAATAGTCACGGTCTTCATCTCCTTCACGATGTAAACAAAAAGACGGACATGAAAAGTATTTTCCATTTCTAATTTCACCAGAGATTTCTTCGAAGTATTGATCGACAAGTGGCGCAGGTACTGCGAATATAAGCCTTCTATTTGTAGAATTTTTAAGAGCTTCTCCTATAACTATGGATGTGCACGACTTTCCTGAACCGAGTCCGTGAAAAATTAACATATTATTAAAATTTGAAGTTGGTCCCATTATTTGTCCCATGAATTTTTGTTGCGGAGTAAGAGACATATCAGGTATTTTACAGATTTCGTCGTTTGTTTTATCTATGTATCTTTCACTAAATTCAAACGGAGCAATTTCAGCATCTGGAAATGCAGCAGATGAATAATTTTTGTCGATAAAATCATACATTTCTTTAGATGTATATTTTTCTACGTTATACAAATTAGGAAATATTTTACCATTACAGTTTATTCTGTATTTTTCACGGTCTTCCGGATTTTCATAATAATATTGTAAACAAGCCATATTATTATAAAAATGTAATATTTTAATTTTGGATTCTGTTCTCAGATAGTACGATACATTTTAATTAATTTGATCGGAAATCTTCATTTAAGAATCCTACTGGGTTATTTAATATGTTTTATTCTCGAAAGGTCATCCGAAGTTAAAATTTTTAACCAATGGTTTTTTATACTTACGATTTATGTTATATTTCGAATTTATTTCTTTTTGTAGACGTTTATACGTTTTATATTTGTACATTCTAGATTTAGATTTGTACATTATTTTAATTTTCATTCTCTTAGCGGTGTTTTGTAATTTATTAAATAGTGTTGCTTTATGTTCGAGTTCTTTTCTAGATAAATACTTTCTTTTACCTCGTACATTTTTAGTAATTTTGATACCAACTGATTTCAATTTATTTTTAAGTTCTGAAATAGACATCTTTTTAATTCTTTTTGTAACGTTACCAAAAGAACTTGGGCCGGGTTTAGATTTTTTAAGACCCAATGATTCGGCTAATCCGATTAACTTTGCTCCCCAAGACCTCTTATTTGCATTTCTTTGTTTTTTGCGGCTTATATTATCAGCAATTTTTTCAAAAATTTGTACAGAAGTTGTAAGAGCCGAAGTTGAACCGCCGTCTATTATAACATATTTGCTTGCGAGTGATGTAAATTGCGCCATTATTCTATCTACAGAAACTGCTAATTTTGAACCAGGGTCTCCTATGTGTTTTAAACTTATCATTAAATCTCCGAGTTGTTTACCGAGGGATATTTCAAACATGTTTTTATACATTTTCTTTTTAGTCCAATCACCATACCTAATATATTCGTTAATTATTAATTCTGCACATTTTGATTTACATACTTCACCTGAATTGTATACCCTATTAATTTGTATTCCATAAAATGTATCGCATCTGCAACTGGCTATTCCGGAAGCATTTTTGTAAATAACTGAAGTAAGCATATCATGCACACGACCGCCCTTTAAACCAAACTTTATATTAAACTTAATTTGTTTTTCAAAAGATACATGACTTCCTACCTCTTTTGCAATCGTCTCAACAACTCCGCATTCAGCTGGATCAAACTGGTTTACTAAAGTATCTTCAACGTATCCTACAAACGACCCAGGATCTGAACTAAAAAAATAAGGTTGAACTTCTCCTCCTTTTATTATACCAGTAATCAAAGATAAATTATTTTTTGCAGCTGAAGTAGCGTCTATTGTAATTTTTACCGCATCGTCTAATCTAGATGCGCCCATTATTTTAAGTGTATCTTTCATTGTTGTGAGGTCTTTTCCAGTAATAGCAGATAAAGGTGTAGAAATTACACCCAATGCCTCTGTAATTGTTTTTACTATTTTTTTAGATACGTCGTCTGATTTTATAAATTCCGTGAGGCACCAATAACATGATTGCTCCACTGTTTCATCTTCTGCACGTACAAAATTTGGCAAAATATTGCCGCTTAGATAATCTATTACAACTAAAGCATATGCTAAGTTTTCATATGTAGAATCTTTCGGTTCTTTAATTAAAATACAAGACTGCATTATTGAGTCAATAATAGCTTCTTTAAAAGAAGCAACAAAATCACTTCTATGATTTTCCCAATCATGCTTCCAGAAAGACCACTGTGGGTCTTTATCATTTTTGGTATCTTTAATTTTTTTATACGCTTTTCCAAAAACATCTCCATCTAGAAAATCATGGGCGGCATCGCATCCTGTAATAATTCTTAAAAAAATCAAATGCATAGAGTTGGTATTTGCGTCTTCTCCCTGAAAAATTATTCCAACATCCGGTTCAGTCTTTTTTGGGAAATAAAAATTATAAAAGTTCTTATAAAGGTCTGATTGATGAATAGCGCTTTTTTTTGAAAAATACTCTGATAAATATGAAGTTCCTATTCTCTCTCTAGTTAGTTTTAGTAAATCATAAGTATACTGCCTATCACCTTCCTTTTTAATAGCGTCTATAGCACTTAAAACGTTCGGATTAATAGGTACTTCTGGTTTCTCGTCGGGTTCTCTCATTAATTCAAAATCTTTTTGCGAATAAATAAGTGGTGGCATGTAATTTATATTAATACAACATATAATTTTTAATTATCTAAAATATTTATTACCTTGTTAATAGTTGGTATACACACGTTTACTATCTGTGATATTCTCGATTTAGAAGGTTGTTTAAGTCCTAGTTTAATCTTTACTACATAAAATAAAACTCCTGCAGTTATCGACTTTGGAGCTAGCGATTCTAATTTTTCTACATTTTGTGAATATACTTCATTACAAAGATTATAAGTGATATACGGAAGTCCTAGTTGTCCACAAAATTTTATGAATGTATCATTTTCTTTGATGTCTATTTTTTCTTTTCCTAGATGTCCGTATGTCTTATTTTGATCCATTATTTCCATAAATATTTTTTCACCCTTTAGAAAACCTTTCTGATTTCCATCTGCGATATCTATTATTTGTTGTCTATCTACAGGAGTATTATTAAATACACAAGAATAATATAAACACGCCGAAATCAATCCGTTTCTCACTGAAGCGCGAGTAAGTTTACCAGACTCCATACAAATGTGCCACATTTTTTTAGCAGTAGGAAGTACACTGATATTTATTCCTAGACGAGTACAATAATTACTCAATTTTTCAGATATTAGCCAAAAAGTTTTTTGTTTATGACTGAAAGTTTGTTGATAATGTATCCTCATCATGAGACTGTTCCTGTTTATTCCAGGAATTGTACCTGCTATATCGTATGGATTATCCGAATAATTTAATTCTCCCCTCTGTATACTACCTTGGAAAGTCCCGTCTTCGTTTTTATATGTATTCCATTCAGCCGTTTCAAAAATAGACGTAAAAAAAACTACACCACAATCTTGGCAAATTTCTGATTTTTCTTTATTATCTGGATTTCTATCAGGATGAAATTTTAATGATAATTTTTTATATGCAGATGATATTTCACTGCTTGTAGCGTTTTCATCGATACCTAGGACGATGTAATGATCAGTCGAGGACTGAATCCTTTTGAAATCTTCGTTATTTTCCATTATGGGAATA
>Ga0114980_10000562_pt1 | contig 26852 bp, 22 predicted proteins | sample S_140806_EF_Meta_FD_87018 | JGI IMG/M metagenome (GOLD analysis project Ga0114980, IMG submission 87018) | Freshwater microbial communities from Lake Simoncouche, Canada to study carbon cycling - S_140806_EF_MetaG | ecosystem: Environmental > Aquatic > Freshwater > Lake | place: Lake...
ATGATTGACTTGTGTGCTATCAATCACTCCGGTGTGATCATAGAGATAGGTATAGGTCAAATAATCCCACTCACCACAAGGGAATCCGAGGTTTCCGGCTGTTCCATCTTCGAAGCACTTGAGGTTGTAGTACATGAGTATTTTCTGATACTCAACACCATTATTGCTCGACGGAAACTCGAACCAACGTCGGCCGGGTGAATCGTAAGCCGCTGCAGCATTGTTCTGTGCCTGCCAGGTAAACGTTTGCACAACGGTAGTGTCAGCAGTTTGGCTTTTGACAGCATTGCTCAGAAAAATGAAAATTACGGTTAACAGTATGGTGATAGATAGAATTCTCATGCTCTAAAATTAGATAAAAAAGGAAAGAACACACGGGGAACTCTTTCAGTCATAAGCGGCCAGCCAGATGAGCAACTTGTTATAGGAATAATATTCCATGTATCTCGCACTCTTCTCCACTTGAGATAAGGCTTTCAGAAGCAAATGCTCCTTTTAATCCAAGAGTATTCTTATATGGAATAAAAAGCAGAGAGGCCATCGCGCAGAAAACCATCACTTCGCAGTGCGAAATCCGTTCAATCAAATGCAACAGACTCATGGAAACAACTTCTATCACCGTGCAAACACAACTGCCAAAACTGAGCGAGAAATTTCTTCATCACGTTTGGAAGTTTGGTTGGTTTGCCTCCAATAATTTAATGACCGTTGCGGGTCAACCAATTGAAATAATGCACCCAGGAGTGCACAACCACAATGCAGGTCCCGATTTTATGAATGCACGCATACGCATGGACGGAACGCTTTGGTGGGGTAACGTGGAAATTCACGTACGAGCTTCTGATTGGAATCGACACAACCATCAATCTGACGACAATTACAAAAATGTGATTTTACATGTGGTGCTTTACAACGACGTTTCGATTCATCTCAATAATCCCGGCGACTTGCAAGTGCTCGACTTATCGGAATGCCTCGACTGGAACATCTGGGAGTCACACCAGCAATGGCTCAACAACTATCGCTGGATTCCTTGTGAATCGGTCATACACAAAGCAGATCGCGCATATTGGTGCATGGCCAACGACCGGTTACTCATTGAACGTCTTCATGAACGCGTAGCCGGGCTATTCGCTAATCTTGAGCGCACAGGAGGCGATTGGTCGCAAGTTGCCTTCATTGAGTTATGCAAAGCATTCGGATTTAAATCGAATAGCTTACCCATGGAGATGCTGGCCAACTCACTCCCCTATTCGGTTGTTGCTCGCCATAGCAGCGACCCATTTCAGTTGGAAGCTATCTTGTTTGGTCAGGCCGGAATGCTGCAATCTCAAAAGCCCGATGACTACGAGGGACGACTGCGAGCTGAATACGCCATCCTAAAAGCAAAACACAACCTTACACCGCTTTCGAAATCGATCTGGAACTTTGGGAAAGTTCGTCCATCCAACAGCCCTTTGATCCGTTTGGCGCAATTGGCCAACACCTTGAGCCGAACCAAGCATTTAGCCTCTTCGTTGCTGAATCTTGAAGAGCCTGAACTATCCAAGCTATTCGCCGCGCAAGCCCATCCCTATTGGCAAGAACACAAGCAATTTGGCGTGCGAAGAAAAAAACATCTTCCCATCACAATGGGTAAAATGTCGATCGACCAACTAACCATTAACGTGGCAGCCAGACTGCGATTTGCACATGGCAAATACCACAACAATTTATCAATGATGACGGACTCGCTTACACTGCTTCAAAGCATGCCATCGGAGCAAAACCAAATTATCGAAAACTGGAAAGAGCTTGGAATAAAGAGCGAACACGCAGGTGACTCGCAAGCCTTAATACAACTTTATAGTGTATATTGCACACACGAAAAATGCATAGACTGCCCCATAGGCATTACCTTGCTTAAAACACAAACCCATGAAACGCATTCATAGCTTGCTTGAAAAACAGCTATTCGGCATTTGCGCCGGCATTGCCGACTATATGGGCGTGAAGACCCGCAAGGTCCGCTTGAGCTTTATCTACCTGTCATTTCTGACATTCGGCTCCCCGATTTTCGCCTACCTAGTGCTGCTTTTTTGGAAACAAAACTCCAAAATCTGGAAGCCCTGGTTATGGCGGAAAGGCAATGCTGAATTATAAAAGCTCATTGGCCAAGTTGGCCAACTCACTGCGCTCACCCCTTTCCAGTGTAACGTGGCAATAAAGATCCTGTCCCTTTAAACGCTCAATGACGTAAGACATGCCATTGCTCTGCTCATCGAGATAGGGAGTATCAATTTGTCGCACGTCGCCTGTCAAGATCACTTTCGTGTTTTCACCGGCACGCGTTATAATCGTTTTAACTTCATGTGGTGTTAGGTTTTGTGCTTCATCAATGATGAAAACGCAATTCGACAAACTGCGACCACGAATGAAGGCTAGAGGACAAATTGTTATCTTACCCTGAGCCTGAAGCTCATCAATGATCTTTCGCTTCTTTTCATTGTCAGAAAACTGGTTCTTGATAAAACTCAGATTATCCCACAAAGGCTGCATGTACGGATTCACCTTCTCCTCCGCATCACCGGGGAGAAACCCGATTTCCTTGTTGCTCAAAGGGACAATGGGACGAGCCAAATAAATCTGGTCGTATTGATTCTTCATTTCAAGTGCACCGGCCAATGCAAGCAGTGTTTTACCCGTGCCTGCCACTCCTGAAATGGTAACCAACTTCACATTCGGATTCAAGATAGCATGCATGGCAAAGGCCTGTTCTGCATTCTTAGGCTTAATGCCATAAGCATAAACTTTATCTACTCGTTCAATTTCTTGAGCCTTCGAACTAAAATATGCAAGAGCGGAAGAGGTGCAGTTCTTCAAAATATAGAAGTGGTTATTCTGCTTCTCTTTGCCTAGCACATCAGTATCGATTGTGCGACCCTCTTGATATAGCTTTCGAATCACTTCAGAATCCAACCCTTCTATTGTCGACTTACCACTGTACATGATCATGGCATCCTTCACCTTACCTGTCTTAAAATCTTCTGCCGGTAAATTGAGCGCCTTCGCCTTCAATCGTAAATTAATATCCTTCGTTACCAATATCACTTTGCACAACGGTTCTTCCTCTTGCAGCTTCAGTGCTGCATTCAGAATCTTATGGTCGTTTTTGCGCGATTCAAAAATGGACTCTGCATTCTTGGCTGAATCTTCCGTGGCGTTTAGAATGATTCGCATGGTACCACCCAAACCATTCTCCAATGGTATCCAATCTTGCAACGATTGTTCCTCCGATAAACGATCAATGATTCGAATGCACTCACGCGCCTCAAAATTTTTCATTTCATTGCCTACCTTAAACTTATCCAACTCCTCCAAAACCGTAATCGGTATTGCAATACGGTTATCTTCAAAACTGTGAATGCAATTATGATCATGAAGCAACACCGAGGTGTCGATTACATAGATCTTCTGCGTTTTAGATGTTGGGGATTGACCTTGCTTTTTGTTGACAGCTACCACTTTGGCTGATTTCGCCTTAGATTGTTTCATGCTTACTGCGCCTGACTTCTTTGCTACTGGCATAGGGTTAAGTTGTTTAGGTTGTTATTGTTTTTAGGAATCTGTTGATCCGCTTCATCACCTCTTCCACAGCACGTTTCGAAAGTAGCTGAATCATAAAACTTTCAACGATGAAAAAAACTGAGTTATGAACCAAACACACGTGAATTGGATGCCAACAATTCCTTCATCTATACATGACATCTTGTTCATTGAATTGAACAAGAAAGCCCCCTGAATGTTTGACTAACTTTGTCAACAATGCAGCGTATGCTTAAAATCGGAATTGTTTGCTATCCCACCTACGGAGGAAGTGGAGTAGTCGCAACTGAACTGGGAAAGGCTTTGGCCGACCAAGGTCATGAAATCCATTTCATCACCTACTCACAACCGGTGCGACTTGGCGCTGCTCATAAACGTATTCGCTATCATGAAGTAAACGTGAGCGATTACCCACTATTCTATTATCCCCCTTACGAATCAGTGCTGGCAAGCAAAATGGTAGATGTCGTTAAATACGAAAATCTCGATTTGATGCACGTGCATTACGCCATTCCACATGCTTCGGCAGCTATTACTGCGAAGATGGTTTTGGCGGAAGAAGGAATCAAACTCCCTGTAATAACAACCTTGCACGGAACCGATATCACGCTGCTTGGCAAAGATGCCTCTTTTGAGCCTGTCATCTCTTTTGCAATTAACAAGAGTGATGCTGTTACTGCCGTTTCGCAAAGTTTAAAAAACGATACCTACAAACTGTTTGGAATCAATCAAGAAATTGAGGTCATTCCCAACTTCCTGAACGCAGAACATGAGGCCGTAGAAAGTTCACCTGAACTCAGACGTGAATACGCAAATGATGGCGAGCGTATCATCATACACATGTCCAACTTCAGACCGGTAAAGCGAATAATCGATATCATTGAAGTATTTGCGCGTGTGCAACCTGCTGTTGCGTCCAAGCTGATTCTTTTGGGAGATGGTCCTGAAAGATCGCGTGCCGAACAAAAATGCCGTGAACTCAACATAAGCGAACATGTGACCTTCGTTGGCAACTTAAAGCATCCGCAAGAATTACTAAGCATAGGTGACCTGTTCATTCTCCCATCCGAATCGGAAAGCTTTGGTTTGGCTGCATTGGAAGCAATGGCCTCCGGTCTACCCGTTATTTCAACCAATACAGGAGGGCTTCCCGAAGTCAATCGCCACGGTGTAACAGGCATGATGAGCGATGTAGGCGACATCGATGACATGGTAAAAAACTGTATTTATTTGCTAGAGGATTCCGCACGATTAGCCAAATTCAAAACGCAGGCAAAGCGGCGCGCAAAAGACTTTGCCATCGATAAGATTTTACCCTTGTATGAAAAATTATATCAATCGGTACTAGAGAAGTCATGAATCAAACCGAACCAAAATTCATCGGTAAACGCATTCGGGTAATGCGCGAGAAGGATGCCATAAATATCGAAATCAATCAAAAAATAGAGCGTTGGCAGGAAGCCATGCTCCTCTTTTGGTTAATGGCTTGGACATACTGTGGCGGAGTTTTTTTATACTACGCTTTCAATGCTAACAGCCAGTCGGAGCAAATCTTTTTCATTATTAGCAGCTCCCTTTGGTTGTTCTTCTTTATCCGAATTACGAAAGTGTTTCTCTGGCGTATCATCGGCAAGGAAATGATTCGCATCAGCAAAGAGGGTGTGAGTATTCGCAATGTATTCGGATCTCGGGGAAAGAAAGAAATATTCCAACTTCAGAACATCTTTAAACCCGGCTTAATCAAAAGAGAGTCCACATCATTTTTAGCTTTTCTGGACGATTCCTTTTGGATCATAGGGGGTGAGCGCGTAGGATTCAGTTATTCCGGGCGTCGCATTCAACTAGGTAAACAGCTCACTCTGCACGATGCTGAACTCCTGCTGCGAGTAATGGAAAGCGCCATGCGTGAATACAAGAAAGGTTAACGCATATCTATTGCATATTCCAAGGCCATTTCATAGCCCCGAAACCCGAAACCGCTGATTATGCCTGCGCAGCGTGCTCCGGTTAAAGAAGTATGGCGAAATTCTTCGCGTGCGTACAAATTGCTAATGTGAACCTCTACAACCGGCGTTGTAATGGCAGCTATGGCGTCTGACAATGCAACACTTGTGTGGGTATAACCGCCAGGGTTCAGGATGATGGCATCAAAAGAAAAACCTACCTCGTGCAGCTTATTGATGAGCTCTCCTTCCACATTGCTTTGGTAATACTCCAAGCGAACCTCGCTGTAAATCTTAATTAGAACAGCGAGATAGCTTTCGAAATCCTGATTGCCGTATACCTCCGGCTCTCGTTTACCGAGTAGGTTAAGGTTGGGACCGTTGATAATAATGATTCGTTTCGACATACTCAATCGGGCTCAGCCAAGGTGGCCAGCTTCCATGTTTCTTCTGTAATGCTTTGGCCGTTGCGGAAATAATAAATGGCTGTCTTAGAAACGACCTTCTTGTACTTGTCGACCTTGTTTCCGATTTTCACCAAACGCTCGGTAACCATCTTGTTACCCAACTTGTACGAGTTTTCAGTTACCCCTTGCTTCAACGTTTCTGTGCCCGGTATTGCCTTATACTCTTCTTCGCTGCGCGGTTCACCGGCGTTCTTCTCGAAAGCATCCTTGCGAGCTTCATAGCGTTCGTTAGATGATTTATTCTCGCGCTCGCGCTCTGCAAATTCTACGTCTCTCTTTTGACGCTCGATCTCCATTGCATTCTCACGCGATTTGATTTCCTTACCCTCCGTGAAGGCTTCCGCCTCATCTTTCTTCTGATCAATTTTCAACTGCGTATTGGTAATGCGCTGGTCGGCGCCTTGCTTATCATCGCGTGCCTGGATATCTGCCTGCTTCTTATTAAACTCTACCTGTGAAGCCTTTTGCTTCCTGCGCTGCTCACCCGTATCACCCACTGATTGTTGCTTGTCGCGAGCTACCTGTGTTTTCATTGCATTTTCTGCGCGTTGGGTATCTCCCTTTCGCTCATACTGCTCTGACTGCGCACTCGTGCGTTCACGCAACTCTTGACTCTTTTCTACATTTTGCTTTCTATAACGATCATTCTGCTGCACCGAAGCTTGAATCTCCTTTTTCTTCTCTACGTCTTCTTTGTTGTCACGTATCCGAACATCCGCACGTTTCTGAGCTTCACTTTGCTCTTTGCCCTTATCCTTTTTCTTACGCTCATTGTCAGAAATTGCCGCGCTTTGAATGCTCGCTCCAATATTGATCAACTCCGATTGCGTTTCAAATTGGTCGCGAACCCTTTCTCGATTCATGGTCACTAGCACATCGCTATCCTTATCTTTCTGCTCGAAAAACGCAACAAAATCCAACACCTGTTGTTGCGACATTCTTACGTTGTTAGCATATTCCTTTTCCGCTGCTTCGCGGTAATAACGCTCTACCTGATCTTCGGCTTCTACGTCAACGTTGCTGTCCCACTTTCGCTTCTTGGCAGCTAGTTTCGCTTCGGCCGCTAAACGAGCTTCCTCAAGCTCTCGACGCTTCCTCTCCTGATCCAATCGCTCTTGCTCGAGCAAATCTGCAAGGCGCTGCTCATCAGCCAAGCGCTCAGATTCAGCCAACGCAGCCAATGAATCTGCCATTGCCTGAGCAGCACTTGCCTCGTTCTGTGCCATTTGCTCCATCAACAAATCGATGGTTTCAATTTTCGATTTAGGGTACTGTGCCTCCGGTTTAACGAGCAGCGAAGCTTCATATCGCTCGCGCGCCTCAGGTAATTTTTGCTCCGTGAAAAATCCATCAGCAGCCGCTATAATCTCCTGATACTCCTTTTCGATCCGCTCCCTCTCAGCATTCTCTGCCGCACTAGCATCGTCCAGTTCCTTTTTTACTTTGCGTTGTTCAATCAGCGCTTCGAGTTCAGTTATCTTATCTTTCGGGAACTGTTCGGAAGGCTTCAACTCGGAAGCCGCGCGATAATGCATAACTGCCTGCTCAAGCTTATCTTCATCTTGACTGCGGGCTCCCAACGCCAGCTTATCCTGATATTCCTTCTCTAGGCGCATGCGGTCTGCCTCGAAAGCAAGCATATCCTTCAACGCGGACTCTGCCTTTAGAATTTGATCTTTCGGATAACTTTCCGTCGGGAACATCTTGGAGGCTTCCTTGTACTTTTCGATTGAAACGGCGTAATCCTTATTCGTAAACTTCTTGTCTGCATCTTCTATAAGCGCATTGTAGATACCTCTATTCTGTCCGTCTGCAATTGCAAGATCAATCTTATGAAGCATCTCCTTTTCATAGGCCTGATTTTTCAAATCCTTAGCCTTCGTAAACCGATCGCGAGCATCGGTATACTTCTTCTGCTCAAAAAACACATCACCCTCGTCGATGAGCTTTTTGTAGCGAGCTTCCACATCCTTGTTAGCGTTCTCCTCATCCAGTTTTGCTTGTGCTTCGGCCAACTTCGACTTGGCTGTTGGATCATCCGGGAAAATACCCAATGCACCGCGGTAGTTCGTAATGGCGTCGGCATACTTTTTCTCCAACATCTTTTGATCTCCATCCTTGATGAATTTATCAAAGTCTGCTTTCAGCTTTGCCAAGCTCTTCTCAATATCATCCAACCGCTTAAATTCTGCATCGATTTCCTTGGCTTTTTGTTCGCTGTATGCAAAGTCAAACGAAAGTCCGTCTTCAGAGGGATTATAAGTGGCCTTTGCCAATGGTTCTCGCAATAAATCAGTATTGAAACCCTGACGATAGGGAAAGAGGGTACCATCCACGTTCATATCAAAACCACCGTAGCGATCTTCTTCAGGGATGTTGCGTGTGTCGATGCGGATCACCTTTGCCAGATACTCACCGCCCTTCGAGAATTTAATGTCGTAGGTAAAACCCAGTGGCAATTTAAAGTCGTACTTTCCGGTCGTACCGGCATTGTAAGAATCGTAGACCATTCCATCCTTGAAAACCTGAACCATTACTCCTTCGAGTTTCTTCTTGGTGGTTTGATCTTTTAACTGCCCGAAAACGTGGGCGATATCATTTTGGGAAAGGGCCACTTGACTTAGCAAAGCAGCACAGCACAGCAGAAAGTATTTCAGTGTTCCGTTTAACATAATCCCAAAAGTTCTCCTTGAACGTAAAAATAGAACATTTTGTTTGGTCAATACACAATTAACCGAAAAAATGCTCGGCTATTTTGCGACAAACCCTTGCAACGCTGCCATGACCACTCGCTCACCATCCATTGCAGCACTTACGATACCTCCGGCATAACCGGCACCTTCGGCGCAAGGATAGAGGTTGCATAAATCTGCATGATGCAGCAATTCAGGATGCCTGGGTATTCGAACCGGCGATGATGTTCTAGTTTCAGGTGCTACCAGCATGGCAGCATCCGATACATAGCCTTTCATTTTTTTACCGAATGCCTCAAACCCGGGGCGTAATCGAGAAGACACCCATTCGGGTAATAACCCATTAAGGTCGGCTGAAACTACCCCAGGTTGATAAGAAGTTTGACCTAAAACCGATGACTTTCTTTGCTCCATGAAGTCGACCAATCGTTGTGCCGGTGCTACTTGCGTGCCACCGCCTGCTTGCCAGCAAGCGTGTTCGATAGACCGCTGGTAATGCATTCCTGCCAATGGGCCAAAACGTTGAAAGTCGCCCATTTCTGTCCAGGAAACAGGCACTACGATGCCACTGTTGGCAAATGGATTATTTCGCTTACTCGGAGACCAACCGTTGGTAACAATTTCTTCTTGCTCTGTGGCACACGGAGCTATGATGCCCCCGGGACACATGCAGAACGAGTAGACTCCAACTCCACCCACTTGATGCACCAGACTGTAGCTAGCCGCAGGAAGTTGAGAGGGGCGTACACTACATCGATATTGCGTTGTATCCACCAGCGACTGAGGGTGTTCGGCGCGAACACCAACTGCAAAAGGCTTAAACTCTATCCGAATGTTTCGATTATGCAGCAATTCGAACACATCTCTTGCGCTGTGACCAGTCGCCAGAATATAAGCATCCGCTTTCAGCAACTCGCCGCTGGATAATGTGATGGAAAGTACCTCCTCCCCATTGTGAGAAACGTCTGTCATTCGCGTATCAAAATGAACCTCGCCACCCATGGCACGGATTCTTTCTCGAATAGACTCAATAATTCCGGGAAGTTTGTTGGTCCCTATGTGTGGATGAGCGTCAGCCAATATCTCGTCGGATGCACCAAATTGAACCAAGGTTTCGAGGATAGACCGTACATCCCCTCTTTTGGTGCTCCGAGTGTAGAGCTTTCCATCGGAATAAGTCCCCGCCCCACCTTCTCCAAAGCAGTAGTTAGAATCCGGATTAACCCGATGTTCGCGATGAATCGACACCAAATCGCGCCGACGTGCGCGTACATCCTTTCCTCGCTCAATGACAACGGGCTTTATTCCCAACTCCAAACATTTCAATGCTGCGAACAAACCCGCCGGTCCGGCTCCAATAATTACAATCCTTTTGGATTGATCATTAACGTGCTGAAACTCTCGTTCACGATAAGCGGGAGGTATTATTTCTCCATCGTGATAAATCGCGACCTTGTAGATCAGTTTAATTTCTCGGCTTCGTGCATCAATTGACTTTCTCAATACACGAATTCCAGACAATCGTTGCCCCTTGGATATAGAGGCTTCTGCGGCCACCTCTATACCCCCACCCGATATTATTTGACTTAATGAGAGAACGAATTCCTTTTCAATTGCCATACATATGTTGGACTATTCATCCAAAATTAAATTATAAAACAAGAGCCCTTTCGGGCCCTCGTTAATGATTATTTCAGAAACTCAACTTTCGGTTTGGCACCTTCAAACCAAGTTGGCAGGCCCCATAAACCAGATCGCATTTTATTTCCTTTCGCATCTTGGGTTACCACCGCCAATTCCTTTCTGGACTTCATGTTGGCAAGAATAACAGAGATATATTTACCCAAATCAGAACGTGACTTTCCGGGATATAAATCTGTCAACTTATCGGTTATCACAGAATTCGTGGTAAAACGAGCATTCTTACTTACGATTTCCTGAATTTTTTCAGCCAAGTTCGGTATTCGATTTCTTTTCCCAGGTTTTTTACTCACTGGCTTCAAGGCAACTTTTGAAGAAGACTTAGCAATCTTCTTTTCTGAAGCTTTTGCAACCTTTTTGGCTTTTGCAGCCGCTGGCTTCACTTGCTTAGCTGCCTTCTTAGCCGCCTTCACCTTAGCCGGCTTCAACGTTTGCTTTTTGGCTTCGCCTTGCACCTTATCCTCCGGCGCACTCAATGCTTCTGATGGCTTTTCCGCTTGAGGCTTTGGGCCAGGTCTTTTCGCTCCCGGCTTGTTTTTGGCGCCTGGCGGACGTCCGCGTTTGCCCGTTTTAACTTTCACTTCTGCACCGAGCATCTCGTGAAGAGTCGGGATTTTAGCCTTACGACCTCGCGACGTTCCTACACGTTGCAAAATCTGAAAAGCTTCGGAGAGAGCATTATACTCTTTTTGAATGGACTCCATTCGATTTCGAATTTGAGCCAAGTAAATTGCTTTTGCCATTCTATAATTATTTATGTCCGCAAATGTATGCATCACAGCAAATTCCAAAATAAAAAAATGACAACTTTTGTCATATTCAGAAAAAATGAACGCGTTTAATGTGCTGTATTTTAATAATCAATTTGATTAAAATATAATAGTATCGACCGTTGATATGCGTCAACCTAGAAATGCGACTTGCTGCGAATGGTCATGAAAATGCGCTAATTTCACGGCCAAATTTTCTGTATGCCAGCTCTTCGCAAACCCAATCTCAAGTTCAGTAAAAACCATGGCCTGAGCAACGACGAATTGCTTCGAATATATCGGGCAATACTTTTACCACGTCTCATCGAGGAAAAAATGCTCAGCCAACTGCGATTGGGGAAAATCTCTAAATGGTTTAGCAGCTTCGGACAAGAAGCTATTTCGGTGGGTGTGGCCTTGGCAATGGACAGCGATGAGTATATATTGCCTATGCACAGAAACCTGGGCATTTTCACAGGTCGCAACCTTCCACTTGATCAGCTTTTCATGCAATTTCAGGGAAAAGAGAGGGGGTTCACCAAAGGACGCGATCGCTCGTTCCACTTCGGCACACAAAAGCACAAAGTAGTTGGCATGATCTCACACCTGGGACCACAACTTGGAATTGCCGACGGCATAGCACTGGCCAACAAACTTGGCAATCAGCAAAAAGCAACCATTGTATTCTGCGGAGATGGTGGAGCAAGTGAAGGCGATTTCCATGAAGCATTGAACGTCGCTACCGTGTGGGACTTACCCGTAATTATCGCAATTGAAAACAATGCATGGGGATTATCTACTCCAAGCCGCGAGCAATTTCGATGTGCGCAATTCATCGATAAGGCAATAGGCTATGGCATGCCTGCGGAGGACGCTATTCAAGTTGACGGCAACAATATCCTTGACGTATATAATGCTGTTCGAAAAGCCGCCGAGAGTATAAGAAAACGCCCAAGACCCATCCTCATGGAATTCATGACATTCCGACTGAGAGGCCACGAAGAAGCAAGCGGCACCAAATACTACCCCGATGGTTTAATTCAAGATTGGGAAAAGAAAGATCCCGTAGATAATTACGAAGCGTGGCTATTTGAGAAAGGGATTATAGATGAAGAAACAGAAGGCCAAATCAGAACGGAGCTCAAACAGCAAATCAATGACGCTCTGAAAGTGGCATATGCCGAACCCGATATTGAACCATTCACCGAAAAGGAAACAGGCGATGTTTACGCCCCTTTTAACAATGCGGCCCTTGCGCCAGAAAGCAATGAAACTGCTGAGCGACGCTTTATAGACGCCATCAGCGACGGGCTTCGCACAAGTATGCAGCGCCATGAGAAGTTGGTACTTATGGGGCAGGACATTGCTGACTACGGTGGTGTATTCAAAGTCACGGAAGGCTTTGTAGCCGAATTCGGCAAAGACCGAGTCCGCAATACTCCTCTATGCGAGTCTGCAATTGTGGGCACGGGTCTCGGACTTTCAATGAGTGGTTGGAAAGCGATGGTCGAAATGCAGTTCGCTGATTTCGCAACCTGCGGATTCAATCAAATCATAAATAACCTGGCCAAGCTCCATTATCGCTGGGAAGAAAAGGCCGATGTCGTAGTGCGCATGCCCACAGGCGCCGGAATGGCAGCCGGGCCGTTTCATAGTCAAAGTAACGAGGCGTGGTTTGCCCACACTCCCGGCCTTAAGGTAGTATACCCGGCCTTCCCATATGATGCGAAAGGCTTGCTTTGCCAAGCCTTCGAAGACCCTAACCCGGTCATTTTCTTCGAACATAAAGGACTTTATCGCAGCATCGCAGGACAGGTTCCTACTGGTTTTTATACTATTCCATTCGGACAGGCTCAACTCGTGCGAACAGGAAATCAATTCACCATTGTAACATACGGGTTAGGTGTGCACTGGGCTTTAGACTACTTGCAACAACACTCGGAACAACAAGCCGATGTAATTGACTTGCGCACATTGCTTCCGCTGGATATGGACACGATATACGCATCGGTTAAGAAAACAGGACGCGTAATCGTATTGCACGAGGACTCGTTGACCGGTGGTATCGGAGGGGAAATTGCCGCGCGCATTGGTGAACATTGCTTTGAGCACTTGGATGCACCTGTTGTGCGCTGCGCTAGTCTGGACACTCCCATCCCATTCAATGCCGAATTGGAGAAAAACTTCCTTGCCAATCGCTACCTAGGATCGGCTATCGAAAAACTGCTGAAATTCTAATTCAACGTTTTTGTGTTTTGTTCATAAAAGAGTAACACATCATTGACGTGGTAGCAACCATAGGATTTCACTTTTGTAAAAATCTTAGTGGACCACCTTGGAAGATAAAATCGTTTATAACGACCTCGAAAAAGACATCGCGCATTTCTCACGTGCAGTGGGGCATCCGGCACGCATAGCTATTTTAAGAGAAATTGCTAAAAGAGGCTACAGCATTAGAGGTGAAACCATTGACGTACCCCAACTATCTCAAGCAACCATCCAGCAACACATGCGTGAGTTGAAGCGCGCAGGACTGCTGCAAGGCAGAATTTTCGGAGCAAAGGCAGAATACAAAATTGATCTTGAAAATTTGCGGAAGTTCGAGGAGCAATTCCTCACATTCATGTCACTGTTCAAGAACCCTTAACAAGGGTGTAACCAACCCTTAACGCGCGAAGTCAATTCGAATTTGACTTATTAGTCACAATATGCATCCAACGGCCAGCAGCTTTTAAGGGATCTCGTTTACAAGGAATAACCAATCTGCCTGCACATTTCCTCGTTGTTCGCATTTAAATAAGGGCCATCAAGATCAGCCCAATCACAAAGGAAAGTAAGTTCCTCTGCAGCATTGCATCCAACGCTGGATTCGCTCATACAACCTACTAACGCTTTCTTCCCGCGAAGCTGCAGTTCCTTCAATTGTTGAAAGGCCGGAGTAACGCCTCCACATTTCTGAAGTTTTACATTCACTCCATCAAAGGCATCAAACACCTCGTGTAGGTCACCGAATTGCTGGCATGCTTCATCAGCTATCACCGGAATTCCAGTTCTTTCCCGCAATTTATAGGAAAGCTCGCGATCATTCTTGTGAAAGGGTTGCTCAATTAACACGCATTCTTGCGACTCCAGAAAATCGATTAGCTCGAATGCTTGGTCGATATTCTTCCAAGCCTGATTGGCATCCACGGCGAAAGGTGCATCAGAAAGTTCGCGGAAATTACGCAGCACTTCCTGATCGTTCAATCCGTCCAACTTGAGCTTAAACAGGCTGAAGCCTTCAGATTCCGCAAAGTCTAGTTTCTTCTTCATTTCCGCGATATCCGAAACTCCCAGTGTGTAAGTGTGTGGAACCAATGATGCGTTTGCCGGAGCGCCTAAGAGAAAAGAAACACGCTGCTTATTCATCTTGGCGTGAATTTGCCAGCGAGCCATATCGAGCGCGGCTAACGCAGGCATCAAATCCGGTATGATTTGTCGAAGAGCTGAAAACCACTCATCGGGAAGATTTAATGCCAGGGCCTCCTCAATTCCGGGTCGATTCAGCGCATCGACCACTTGTTGAGCAGTTACACCCAAGTATGGAGGTAATGTGGCCTCACCATAGCCAACAAGGCCTTCCCATTCAAGCATCACAAATACGACATCGGTTCCCAACCGTTCGCCATGGGCAATTTTGAATGGATACCGGAAACGCAGGTAAGTCGTATGAGTTTTAATTTCCATCATGGTGAATGTGAACCAAAAAAGAGGGATTGTATAAGCTTGGCTTGTTGTAATGATGGCTTTCTGAACTCATGTACCTAAAAATTGCTCCCGCCTCCTGCACCAGCACATGCCCCGCAGCCGTATCCCACTCCATTGTGGGGCCATGACGAAAATATACATCGGCAAGTCCAGACGCGATGTAGCAAAACTTCAATGCGCTTCCTGCCTTGATGAACTGTTCTATCGGGAAATGACGAAGCGCTTCCTCTTCTTCGGGCGAACCATGCGTGCTGCTACTCACTGCGATCCAACCATCCTTTTTGTGATTGGCGCGAATCGGACTACTCACTGAACCATCGTGCTTGAATGCACCTTCTCCACGAACAGCCCAAAACGTATCGCCCGAAGCAGGAACGTGTATGAGGCCAATTATCGGCTCTGCATCTTCCATCAAAGCCAAATTAATCGTAAACTGATCGTTGCGCTTTATGAACTCCTTCGTGCCATCGAGTGGGTCTAAGCACCAATAACGCCTCCACTCCTTTCGCTGACTAAACTCCGACTGTGCGGACTCTTCTGACATCACAGGGATGGATGAATCCAATTGCATAAGCTGCTCGGTCAAGAAGTCATTCGACCGCTTGTCGGCGGCAGTCAACGGTGAATTGTCGGACTTCCATTCAACTTCTGCAGCTTCGTTACTTTGATAAACTTCCATGATAAGTCTTCCGGCCGTTTGCAGAAGCTTGATGAGATGTGGTATCGATTCCTTCATAACGCCTGGATGTTCTTGGGGGCATTTCCTGCAACGGCTGCCACTGATTTCAAAACAACTCGCAAGTAACGCATTAAAACCTCATGTCCAATTACGCTATTGTCGAAGCAAAATCCTGCTATTTTTACGGCCTATTCAAAATTTATCATGAGAGAAATTCAGTTCAGAGAAGCTATATGTGAAGCCATGACAGAAGAAATGCGCCGCGATGAGTCGGTATTTCTGTTGGGAGAAGAAGTAGCGGAATACAACGGTGCTTACAAGGCGTCGAAGGGAATGCTCGATGAATTCGGTGCAAAACGAGTTATAGACACCCCCATTGCTGAGCTTGGATTCTCAGGTATTGCTGTGGGTGCAGCCATGAATGGTTTGCGTCCTATTGTAGAATTCATGACCTGGAACTTCGCAATTCTGGCAGCCGATCAAATCATCAACTCGGCAGCGAAAATGCTTCAAATGAGTGGTGGCCAATACAATGTTCCAATTGTATTTCGCGGCCCCAATGGCACTGCTGGTCAATTGGCGGCAACACACTCGCAAAGCTTCGAGTCGATGTATGCGCACATCCCAGGATTGAAAGTAATTACACCTTCAAATCCTTATGATGCAAAAGGGTTGCTGAAAGCAGCTATTCGCGACAACGATCCGGTCGTTTTTTTCGAGAGTGAAAAAATGTACGGAGACAAAGGCTTGGTACCGGATGGTGAATACATCTTACCAATTGGTGTTGCCGACATTAAAAAAGAAGGAACAGACGTAACACTCGTGTCCTTCGGTAAGATTATGAAAACTGCGCTGGCTGCTGCTGCTGAACTGGAAAAAGAAGGCATCAGCATGGAGGTTATTGACTTGCGCACCATCCGTCCGCTCGACATCGACACCATCGTTCAATCCGTTAAGAAAACGAACCGACTTATTATTTTGGAGGAATCATGGCCTGTGGCTAGCATCTCCACTGAAATTGCTTACCGTGTGCAGCGCCATGCATTCGACTTCCTCGATGCACCTATTCGCCGACTCACACAAAGCGATACTCCTTTTGCTTTCGCAACAACGCTCATCGACGCAGCATTGCCTCAAATTGAGGATGTGGTAAGAACAGCAAAAGAAGTTTTGTATCGTTAATACAACATTGAAAAAAAGAAAAGCCGCTCATGAGCGGCTTTTTTTATTTCTATCGTTCTTGGATTATCGTCGAATTACCCGCTCCACTTTTCGTCCACGGCTGGTTTGCACATCCAGCAGATAGGTGCCTGCAATGAGGGGCAAGCGCACCTGCGCGCGAGAAGCACTCGGATTCAAGGTTTCTACCAGCTTACCATCGAGGCTATACACCTTGATGGTTTGAATAGCATCGTTTCCGGCATTCACCTGCACAAATCCATTCGAGGTAGGGTTGGGTGAAACAGTGAACAAGCGTGCTTTCTCTCGAACATTTGTAATTGTAGAGTTTACAGTGTAGCTAGCCATTTCAACCGGATCGGGACCTTCCTGCCAATACATTTCCTCGAATGAATTGATCAGCGGATGATCCATTGCAAACATTTCCTCATTCCATTTGGGAGGCAACGACTGATACCAGAAACGTGCAGTTACCGTCACGTTTCCGCTTATTCCTTGCAGCGGAATGTGGTAGTGAACATCGTCAGTGCCTGAGCCTTCCAAACCATTGATAGCATTAAAATTCGGATCAAAAGCAGCTGCTCCTACCACCATGGTCGTGTCATATGCTGCATGCGTGGTGCTGAACCCTGTTGGTACCAATCGATTGTCTTTAATCATGTGGTGAGCGCGCTCCAGAACGGTTGTAACGTTGCCCATTACGTCTCCCATAACCATTTCATAGATCTGCACTTCATTTACGTCATCCCTAATTACATCGTAGTGAGGCTCCCAAGTTGGGTCTTGTCCTTGCACTTCGAAATCAGGATTGATACGACCTGAGTGAAACACTTCATTGCCATCTTCATCAGTCATAACAAATTCAACAAACGCTCTCCTGGCCGGATAACCACTCGGCATTTTATGGCCCGCTTTATTGGTGAGACGCACTGTGTAGCGCGCTGTATCAGAGTCGATGATCCCGGGAATGATTTCGATTTCAGCTGTATGATTTTGTAAATTATCGAGCGTACGATCAATCACCGTTTGGAAGTGCTGCTCATTCGCGGTTATTCCCAGCTCATCGATTCGGTTTTTCATGAGCTCAAGCATAAAGGTGTTTCCTCCCACCAGCCAGTGCTGTGCAAAGGGCTCTCTGCCGGGTAGCCAGTCGTAACCAGATGCAACGATGATGGGTTCTTCCGTTTTCGGCATGTGACAGCCCTGGCATTCAATTGCATTAAAGTCTTGAGAATTGTACGAACTGTTGAGCCACTCATGATAGGTTGCTTGCTCAATAAAGGTGGTACCTGTTGCGTTGCCCTGGAGATCCGCTGTATTCGTAATCAGCGAGTGGCACCCTGCACAAGACTCAGACTTCGATGCTTTGGGATGAGCCACAGGTGCTACACCTACGAAGTTGGCCATAATAAAGTCTTGCAATGGCAACCCGTTTTTAGGAATATCGAAAATGGGACCCCAGATAGTATCCGGGTTGTAATGCAACTCCCCCGAGAAAAAGAAGCCGGTTGTTTCAATTTGTTGCGCATGACAGGCCATACAGCTCACACCATCGCGAGCCAATGAGTCGGCATCGAGCATTTCGGTGGTGTAAAACTCCACACCGTCGTGGGCTGCCTCAAATCTTCCCATGGGAGCATGGCAAGAGGTGCACTTGTTGGTTAGTTCACCGGCATGCCCAGGGTTTACAAGGGTTTCATGAGCCAACTTGGCTCGCCACATGGGATCTTTAGCCGAATTGGCCATCATGGTAGCCCTCCAGTTTTCTGCTGGACCCACATTCACTCCGTTTCCATCTACCAATGCCAGCGGCGGATTAGCTATATCCATGTCCACTCCATGACATCCGGCGCACCGACCAGAGCCCATGAACATGTCGGAGCTTCCGGTGGGCAAATCACCCACCAAGTTTTTGTAAGCTCCCATCTCTTGAGCAGAATGATATCCCTTAGGCTTTCGCTTTTGATAGGCTGCTGTAAACACAACAAATACAGCTACAGCAGCTGTCAAAACTAAAATTTTCGCCTTGGTTCTTGATCCTTTCCAAAAGTCCATACGTGCATATTAATGTATCGAAAGTACAATCACACAGCTTAAACACCCGAACAAAGATCAATCGAAACCGCTCGATGAGAGGGGGCCCCAAGACCAACTACCAAACTTCCAGCTTCTCAACTGCAACATCGCCCATCAGTTCGTTGATTGCATCCATCAGTTTGGTCTTTTGGTAGGATAGTTCCTGCTTGAGCGGTCCGCTGTCCATTTTCAGCACAAGTGTCTTTCCGTGTAGCTTGCTTTCGCGTGTTTTCTTCCAAATAACTTCGCCAACCACTTCTCTATAACAACGCAAAACCTCCATTTCTTGGTAGCGATGCTCCCATCCGTTTCGGCGAAGGATGTCTGATATAAGTTCTTTGAGAGGATTATCTGTATATGTTCTGTTCGACATCGCAACAAATATCGATTGAAACGATGCTTAGATCGGATCTAATTTTCCACTTTCTACTTTCCAGGCCTTGTATTGCAAACCCGCGCCTTGCAAAACCTCAGGCATTCGTTCCGTGCTCGTATCAGTGATGAACATTTGCCCTACATCATTGCGTGATAGCCACCCCATAATATTGGCAACCCTGTGTTCGTCAATCTTATCGAAAAAATCGTCGAGCAAGAGTATTGGCTTCACCCCTGCCGATTCTTTCATAAAGAGATATTGAGCAAATTTCAAGGCAAACAAGAACGATTTCTGCTGACCTTGAGATGCAAATTTCTTGAGCGCATTGCCCGCAATTAGAAAGTCTAAATCGTCGCGGTGGCAACCAGCAGAAGTTCGCTCCAATTGCCTGTCGCGGCGGGCGTTTTTTCGAAGCAGTTCCTCCATGCTCGATTCATTTAACTCAGAATCGAAGTTGAACGACACTTCCTCCGCGCCACCGGAAATTTCGCGGTAAACCCGCTGAAATACGCCCTGAAAGTTTTTTAGAAAAGAGGCTCTGGCCTCGTGAATCGAGGCCGCACGCTCTATAAGTTGAACATCCCAAATTTCCAAAAATTCATCGGGAAAATGCGCCTGCTTCGCATAGGTTTTCAGCACTGTATTTCGCTGTAGCAATGCATGATTGTATGCTATCAGATCATCGAGATACCCGCGCGACAATTGAGCCAAGGTACTGTCCATAAACTTACGTCGCACCTCACTTCCCTCCCAGATGAGTTCAATATCATAAGGAGTAATCATAACGCATGGAAGCAGACCTATGTGCTCGGCCAATCGATCATACTCCTTGTGATTTCTCTTAAATACTTTGCGCTGATTTCTTCTTACTGCGCAAATAACCTGTTCGGACTGGTCGCGTCTCGTGAACTCACCGGTAATCGCAAACTGATCCGATCCAAACCGTATGTTCTGCGTATCAATCGGATTGAAAAAACTCTTGCAGTTGCACAAGTAGTATATAGCATCCAGCAAATTGGTTTTGCCCGAACCATTTTTTCCAACGAAGCAATTTGCACTTGCATGGGTTTCGACACTCAACTCTTCATAGTTCTTGAAGTGATAAAGTGATAATTTTTGAAGTCGTATTTCGTCCATGCTACTCAATACCATTGAACACCAAAATCAGTGCTTCCCGACCCGAAGCTTACAAATTCACGATTGAGCTCCTCCATATAGAGATACTCATTCTCCAGCTGAACCATTGCATCCTCATCATCGTCGAGTACTACACTCCGATCTGATTCAATAAAAAGAGGCCAGGCATTCGATGGGTCGCGCGCGTCGAATGCCAAAATGTGACCTAGCCACTGTTGAGAAGATGCCTTATACACCCTGTAAAAATGAACATCCAACTTTGTACCTCTGATTTCGCCGCTGCGGCTTGATAAGAGCAAAACCGAGTCTGCCGATTCTTCATTCGACTCGTATTGATTTCTCAGATATAGCTTCGCAAGTGCTTCGCGGCTTTGCCATTCGGACGGCATTCGCGCAGTCGCTCCATGCTCACGGAGCATAGCATATAGCTGGTGCACCTGATCATTCATGCGGATCAATCGATTGACAACCGTGTCGGACGGCAAAATTCCATGCTCCAAATCGAATTCGGTCATATCGGTCAATAACTGACCTCTCTTGGATGCGGCGGCTTTGGCAAAAAAGGCAGTAACCTCTTTCTCTCTTCGAATGGGTTGCAGCAACGAAAAGTAGTCAAGCAATAAATCTGTGTTAAAACCATAACCCTCCTCCGAGCTGCTCTTTAAGCGCTTTAGCTCATTGCGCGCCTCCACAAGAAGTTGCGGAACCAAATAGCGATAGGATGTTACGGGAAGCCAACCACTGTCGGCCGCCATAGCCATGAGGTGATAAATACTTTGTTCATACTCATCGATAGCCAGCAGCTGCATCAGCTGGGGCAAGAGCGGAGCGGCCAAACGAACAGAATCGAACAGTGCTTCACAACCGCTGCCACCCATCTCATCAAACACAATAGGCGGCTCTTCGACCACCAGTTTTGCATAGGTGCGCCAGGCCCTGGCGGTTTTCATTCGCAACAATGCCGAAAGCAGCTCGAACTGATACTCTGCGCTATCCGGAAACGCGTTGAACTCTCGCACGAGAAAATCGATGTTTTGAGCTGATGTATCAGCCGCTAGCCCGGATAGCAACTTGGACTGAATATGCACAGCATCTTCACCTGTGAAATAGGGCAAGTCCTTCAACAAGTTACGCATCCTGGCTGCCGATTCTGCCGTAAAATCCATTTCACCGGTGATCTGCAATGCGCGCATTCGCTGCAATGAATCGACAGAGACCAAAGCGTCGAAGTAAGCAGCATCGCGCGATTGGAAGTGTGGATATGGAAAGAGCGTGTCGGTTGAACGGAAGGTTTCAAACGCGGTTCGATGAAAATCAGATAACCCTACAATCGAGTCATAACAAGCCAACATGTGATAGAACGACTTGTTGTGCAGAACCATGCGATGCAAGAATCGCTTGGTAGTGCCCGTATCTCCAACAACAAACTCAAAATTGGCCCCGGAATCACTCCATTGAACGCGCTCTGAAATAAGCTTCATATCAATCCCCAAAATAAGCGCGCGCTTATCATGCAGAAATGCATTCTTGTCCTCTCCGTCCGAAAATTCGTGATACCGCTGAAAATCCACCAGTATTGATTCTGCGCTGAGAGGGGCATTCAAGGTTAGAGAAGCATTGGTACCAAAAGGTGAATTCGCCGCGACTTCAAGATCAGCATTGAAAAGCATCGCATCCATGGAGGATGTGCTCTCCAGAGGAACATAAGGCAATAGCGTCGAAAAACACAACTCGTCATTCTGATAGGAATGACCTGTTCCCGATTGAGGATTCATCATTTGAAAAGAGTCGAACCATTTGCGGCGTATCGAATCATCCGACTCGTTTGTAGAAAGTGCCAGGTAGCTGAGGGCATTCATAACAAACATCGCATGTACACGCTCATTCTGTGTTTCACCCATCTCTTTCAATCCCGCGAACTCGGCCTCAATAGCGGCAAGGCCCTGGTGCTGCGTAAATCTGAACGCACCCAGCTCAAGATTTCTGTCTTCTGCAAAGGCGCGCATTAAACGCTGCAACTCATACTTGTCTTCATCGAGAAAGCCGGGCGTTTCAATTACATGGCGCTGAATAGTATAGTACGCGTTATTTTTTGAGTCGGTTGAAACTACCTCGAAATCGGGGCCCACATCGACATTAGAAACTTGGTCATACGATATCCCACGGGATGGAAGAGTCACACGAATCGCTCCATCCGGTGAAGTCCATTCGTTGTCGGATGATTCTGACTCATTGATTGTAAGATTATCAAAAAACTCCGCACCGAAACCAGCTTTCACCTTATCGCCCGTTGCAGCGAGTTTGAGAACGATGATTTCATCCGGCATCACAACAATTTGCTGCCTCTGATATTCACCCCTGCGTGTTTTATTAACGACATCAATTCCCGCATAACGTCCCACCTTGATTGCCTTCTTGGAAATCACTTCACCGGCCACCGTTTCGTAGAGTAAACTATCAATGATGGCGAGCAAATCAGAACTAGTATAACCCGTAATTGCATTGTATGACTTCAAACGAGTTAGCGAGTAATTTGCCCCGTTGGCCATATCGAGGCAAAGCCAGGTAGTTGACTCCTTCGTTGCACGCGTATGATATACCTCGGACGGAGCGCTCACCGAAACCACACCATCGGGCGATGCAAAAGGCACGAATGGCCTATCGTATATACGCTTATCAATTTCTTTGCGTCGCTTGGCATTGCGGCTACCCTTGTTGAGTGGGTTAACATCGTAACCCAATTCCCGCAAGGTTTCGATCACACCGCCTTCCCCAGGCAAATGTGCACAACCCATAGCCGCGAATACTGACTTACCTGCATGAAACAAACTATCGATATTGCGCACGAAAAGCTTGTTTCTTTCCAGCAAAATGTACGTTCGGAATGCATCGCTGCTTGCATTGCGAGTCAAGGAGTCAATCAAGTCAAGATCTTGTCGTCGATAAGCAGGTTCGAGCTGTCTGCTCAACTCCTCGTACTCGTTGATGTCTCCCTCGTCCCACTCGCGTTGATCCATTTCCTGAGCATCAGCAGCACTCGCTTTTCGGATGAACTCATCGCTTTGCTCATAGGTCTCCAGGCCGATTGTCTCAAGTCCCATTTTCTTGGCCACCTGATAAATGTGCATATCCAACCAGGTATCCTCTTCAAAGTCGATTGAAGCGTCGCCATCGCCATACCGAAACATGAGATAGTTGAGGATGTCAGGTTCATAGAGTAACGCCTCGCGAACCCGCTCGTAGGCGTTCAGACCACCACCAATGCTCCAATAGCCATGGATATTAGGCAACGGAGAATCGGTTTCGGTTGCATACTCGTCGTAGTAACCCTCTTCGAGCTCTTGACTACCGAGCCATAATGCAACCTGCGGATCTTGGAACAATGCGTCCAACCAAGCCTCGGGCTCCAGCTCGAGCGCAACAACATCGGCTGATTGTATACAGTCGTAAAATGGATCCCCCAACTGAAACGCCAATTTCCCGCTTATGTGCATGGTACCGTACAAATACGAGGGCTTTCGCAAACCATTGCCGGAAACCTTCCACAACAAGCTTTGGTATTGACCATGAGCAGTAAAACCAACCCCCAACAATCCAAGGAACGACAACAGATAAGCAAGGTTTTTCATGGGGAGTAGATGATTCACGGGCAACGATATCAGGTCAAAAATAGGGAGTATAGATGTCCCTGTAATCAGATTTGTCAGATGAAAGCAGAAATCGTTTATTTTTGCGGCCGCATAACATTGAAAAATATGTCAAAACAAGACGCTAACACAGGAGAGACCTTAGTTGACTTTCAACAAGTAGCCTCTAAAACTGAACAATTCTTCGAACAGAACCGCAAAGCCATTTCGATTGGAATGGGAACTATCGTATTGGTTTTGGGCGGATTTTTTGCTTTCCAATTTCTCTACAAAAAGCCCCGTGAGGTGGAAGCTTCAAACGCGGCCATTCGCGCAGACTTATTAGTTGAGATGGATTCTATCCGTTTGGCTGTAATGGGGGATGCCAATTTCGAAGGCTACGAAGCAATTGCTGCAAACTACAGCGGAACTAAGGTGGCAGCTCGTGCACATTTTTGGTGCGGCGTATACTACCGCGACATTGCTAAAGATTACAACACCGCATTGGAGCACTTTAAACAAGCAAGTTTCGGTGATGAGGCTATGAGTGTTGAGTTGACCGGATGCATCGGTGACATGTATATCATGTCGAATGACCTAGAGCAAGGTGCTTCATGGCTTGAAAAAGCAGCTAAACAAGCTAACTCAAGCGCTAGCCGCGATTTCACAGGTCCGCTCTATAATCTAAAAGCCAGCAAAGTTTATATGGAGCTTGGAAACAACTCTAAGGCAATCGCATTGCTTCAATACGTAGTTGATAATTACGACAAGCGCTCACAAGAATATGGTGAAGCTGAAAAGCTCCTCTCCTACTTGAAGGCGAAGGGCTAGTCGCATGGCAACTCAAGACCTTTCTTCTTACAACAAAGAACATCTTCCCGATGCACACTCGATGCGCATCGGGATTGTTGTTTCTGAATGGAACGATCACATCACCTCCAATCTTTTAAAGGGTTGTGTCGACGCTCTTACCGACTGTGGCGTAAGCAGCAAAAACATACTTGTTGCCCATGTTCCGGGAAGCTTCGAATTAGCCTTGGGTGCTCACATGCTTTTTGATAATCACAAGCCGGAAGCGGTTATCTGTTTGGGGTGTGTGATTCGCGGGGAAACAGCTCATTTTGATTTTGTCAGTCAGGCATGCGCCAATGGAATACAACAGCTTGCCCTACAAACTGGCAAACCCGTGATATTTGGTGTGCTTACCGACGACACAGAAGAGCAATCCATTGCTCGCAGTGGCGGCAGCAAAGGAAATAAAGGCACAGAGGCTGCCATCACGGCCATCAAGATGATAGGCCTTCAGCGAGAATTGGAAAATAATAACTGGTAATACGGAGCGTTTTCTAAACCTCCATTTCCTGAAACGACAACTCTTCTTTACCTTTCTTGGTAAGTCTATAACCGGAGTTGTTCTTATTCATGATGTAACCATCGAGATACAAATTAGCAACGCGTTCACCGAGCTGCGCGCTTCGGGTTGAAGAAGCGTCATCATGTTCTATTCTACTCCAAAAAGCAGTTTCCAACTGACTCAACTTGATGAGTTCGTTCTTGTTGTTCTTCTTGTAGGTTTGAATGATATCGAGAATGACGTAGTCGTATTTGTCCAGAAACATGAGCAGAATGGTTGGCCGGTTAATTTAGATTGGCGTGTTAACGCGGGGCTAATATAGAATCTACATTGGTGGGTGTATGTGTGCAACTCGCAACCTTTTGCTCACAACTTTTCAACCTTATTCGGCATCATTTCGAAACCGAACACCAAAGATGGAGTTGTCTTGTATTTGATATACCTTGCACACATCGATTCCATTCACATGAAAAAAATCTTACTCAATCTGCTCTGCTGTGCTGCTCTGCCAGCCGCTTCTCAAATCACGATTAACAGCAACCACCTTCCCAATGCGGGAGATCTGCTATTTACACGCGCAGCCACGTTGCTGACTGATGTAGACTTGGATGCAACCGGTGCCAATTACACCTGGACTTTTGGCGATGATGTTATTCAGGCCGGAGCGCTCGATGCCGGAACGGAGTGTGCGGATCTTAGTTCGCTATCGCTATTAAATCAGGTGTTCTTCAATAGCCCCTTGTTTCCTGATTACAATTCGGATTTTGGAATTGGAGCAGCACTTCTCGACAATCCACTAATCAGCATAGAGAACGCATACCAAATTTACAAAAACAGCGGTGGTGTTTACGCCATGACGGGAATCGTTGCTACAGTGCAAGGCGTGCCTCTCAATGCGCAATACAATGAGCGGGACATCATTTACGATTTACCACTTACCTACCCCGCTTCAGGAAATACGCATTCTGTGTTGGAGCTAGATGTTCCTACCGTTGCCTACTATGGCACAGATCAATACCGCAACTACGAATGCGACGGCTGGGGCACACTCAATATGTATGGGCAGTCATTTGAAGTGCTTCGGGTAAAGTCAACATTGATTGGATACGACTCTATTTATGTTAGTCTCGTTCCTTTTGGCTTTCAATTCCCAAAAGACATCACAACCTACCAATGGATTAGCACCGAATTCAAAGTACCTGTTCTCGAAATTGTATCAACAGCCGGAGGATTTGGAGGTGATCAAATTACCGCCCGCACAGCCGACCTTGGTGTTGGGTTGAACGAACATGTTACAGCTGCGTTGAATGTATTTCCGAACCCGGCTAATGGTGATTTGTACATTGCAAATGCATCTGCCAACGACACGTATTCCATTTACAACTCCGAAGGCAAAATCATTAGCAGTGGCACTCTCACAAGCAACCATATTGACATCGACGAACTGTACACTGGAATCTACTTCATCCGATTGCAGCAGGAGAATTCTACGCTACAAGCTCGTTTTGTAAAGCAGTAAATTAATTTCCGCAAGGAAAAT
>Ga0114980_10000564_pt1 | contig 26806 bp, 28 predicted proteins | sample S_140806_EF_Meta_FD_87018 | JGI IMG/M metagenome (GOLD analysis project Ga0114980, IMG submission 87018) | Freshwater microbial communities from Lake Simoncouche, Canada to study carbon cycling - S_140806_EF_MetaG | ecosystem: Environmental > Aquatic > Freshwater > Lake | place: Lake...
ATCTGACCATCTGACCATCTGACCATCTGACCATCTGACCATCTGACCATCTGACCATCTGACCATCTGACCATCTGACCATCTGACCATCTGACCATCTGACTGTTTTTTTGTTTGCAGTCTCGAGATACTGCCAAGTTTAACTTCGCCTTCACGTACGTGGGACCTGATCTCAGTGCCAATCTCCTCGAGTCTCTCACAGCCAAGACTTCTGAGTCTTGTAAGGATTCTCATGGATTCACTCATGCCTTTATCAGCACATTTAAGCAAAAACGATCGAGCGCTATCGAGGATTCTATCACACTGTGGAACAATGAGCAGCTTTCAGATGCCACTAAGATTCGCTTTCACCCCTTCCCTGGAGAGGTCAATGTTGTGACCTTTACCAAGACCCCTGGGCAAACCGCCGCCGACCACTTTATCATGAAGACCATCAAGGAGGCGCGCCAGAAGAGCACGGCCGGCGAGGAGTCGACCTACCGCTTCTGGAGCGCCAGTGACTCCTTTGCCACCCACGCCCAGCCCACGAAGCGCCGCAACCTCAACAAGGAGCTGGAGATCGACATGCTCGACACGTTTGGCGCCAAGAGGACCGTCCGTGAGCCTGTCGGGCTTGGGGGCCCTGCGGGCGACGTCATGATTGCCCGTGAGCCTATCGGGCTTGGGGGCCCCTCGGGTGACGTCATTGCCCCGGAAGCCTCTGCCGTGAGCTTCACAGCCGTGGCAGCGGACTACTCGACTCAGTCTGAGAACGACGAGGCTGAGCAGGCTGAGCAAGCTGAGCTCCCGGAGGCCCGCATCCTGGGCTATGAGGTGGTGGACCCCAACAGCCCGGAGATCATCCGCGCCAAGGACCAGGCCCTCTCCAAGGCCGAGGAGACGATCCGCGCCAAGGACCAGGCCCTCTCCAAGGCTGAGGAGACGATCCGCGCCAAGGACCAGGCCATTCGCACGAAGAACGAGCTTCTCAAGGCCAAGGACTTGGCCTACAAGCAGATGGAGAAGGCCAAGAACGAGGCCATCATCCGCATGCACTTCCTCGTCGAGGCCGCTAACGAGTCGGTCGAGAACAAGAAGCGCGTTATCGCCGCCATCTCTACCCTCGTTGCCGAGTAAACGCGCGCGCCCACCCACCCCTTGCTTGCCATCTCTGCCCTCGTTGCCGAGTAAACGCGCGCGCCCACCCACCCCTTGCCTGCCATCGTGGCGAATAAAAGACATTTTCAAAATTTATTAACGCAACAACATCAGGCCCGCACGGCGATGGGCAGCCACTGGTCTGGCATGGCATTCTGGTTGTTGTTGAGGATGCGGCCGTTTTCACCATAGTAAATCCTCGTGTGGAGCCTAGACGAGGCAGGTTTTTTGGGAGAATCAAGCCGGGTGATCTCCATCTCTTTCAGTATGCGCACCACCTCCGCCTGATCTTTCCTGTACTTCTTCTTGTTCCTGAGGGTGACCGCGAAATTTCTCTGCATGACAGCAACGAGAAGCTTGGCGGCCGCCTTCTTCTCCTGGGCCCACACCTGGAGCGCTGCCATGTCCAGGTACCGTGCGAGGTGGGGCTTCCAGAGGAAAGGGGTCTCCACAATCTTGAATTTGAAGTCTCTGGGGTCGCTTGAGTAAGCCTTCCTGCCCTTTTTCGTGCAGGCCGTCTTGAAAAACCAGACGCGCATGGGCAGCCACTCGACTACCGGGGCCGAGTGAACCTCCTCCTCGATGGCCAGAAGCTCCGGGGTCTTGGCAAAGGACGGCGCGGGGGAGTACAGTGCCAGCCCGTAATCCTCCCACAGCACCTCGTGGGACGCGAGGTTGGCCTGCGCGCACGCCTTGCACAGCTGCATGCCCAGGACCCACGTGGTCTGCACGCGCTTGTTTGTGCCGCACATGCCGCAGGTGCGGATGTGCCAGACCTGAACCTGCTTCTTGTAAAACGCAGCGGGGGCCACGTCCGTGGTGGACTCCAGCCTCTGGGGTGACCTGTCCTCAAGCCCGAACCGCCGCTTGTGCTCCATGCACTGCAAGGCAGCGGTTTGCATGTAGTTCGTGGTCCAGGACATGTGCGTCCAGCGCATGACGGACCCGAAGAAGATGGAGCGCCAGAGCGGCAGGTCAGCCGAGATCATGGCGCGGAATGACTTGTTCACCATGGACAGCTTGATCCACGTGGCCGCAAAGTTTGGGTGGCGCATGTGCGGCCTCAGGAGGTCCTGCAGAAACGGAGAGACCATGTCAATCGTGCTGGCGTGCTTCCCGGTTCTGGGTCGCTTCGACGCCCGTTGGCTGGGCTTGTTGGCTCCAGTGCTTGTGCGCTTTGCGGAGCGCATTTTGGACTGGGATGTGGCTCAGCTCCGGAATCGCCCGCTCTAATAAAGCACATATTAAAATTTTTAAAACTAGGCGCGACCCTTTGAGTTTTTAATTTTTTTTGCCCTTATAACTCAGTGCTCTTTGCATCTGGCCCAAGGCTGATGTCCAACCCATTCGACTTTATCCTGGAGATCCTCACGCTCCGGCGAGGGCGATACGTCTGCGTGGACACCATGGCCACGTTCGGCCTCCCGCCGTCACTGCCATACTACTGCGCGGACTGGACTTCGCTCGTCCTGGGCTCTCTGCCCCCGGAAGCCATGTTTCGAATCCAGGACTTCCGCGACTGCCTTTTCGGGAGCCTCAACTACTGCATATGCTTCCTGCAGTCCGTGGGGCCCACCCAATCTCTGACCATCGCCAGGCAGATTCACTGCCTGGAGCACATTGGGCACGGCCTGCTCTCGGACTGCCTGGAGGCCCCTCACGCGCCCCCCATGACCCAGGTCATGGTCAGCCTCGGGCACTGCATGAACATGGCCACTCACATCAGGCAGTACATGGACGTCCCTGCGCACAACATCCTCGGCCGCTGCATCGAGCTCGGGGAATCCCTCAGCACCCTGTGCTCCGACCACAGGCAGGCGTGCAGGGCGGCGTGCATGGACGAGGGCAGGGGGCTGGTCCACGCATCCGCCCCCCCATGGCAGGCATGCGTGCCCTTTAGTCTATTTAAGGGCCCACCTGGGGTCATCCTCCAGCCACCACAGGACCATGGAACGCGACTTTGCAATCTTTTTGGCGCTGGGGAGCATGCTTCTTTTGATGCCCGGGGCGGTATCAGCCCATGGGCGGGAGGGCAGGGACCGCGAGAAGATGGACAGTCTGCTCCAGTCCTTGTTCGAGATGAAGGCGGGCGCCAGCGGGAGGCGGGCGGGGGCGACCCTGTCTTCGTCGGCGGCGACGGTGCGCCTGCCGGACACGGCGCTGTCGGCGATCCATTCCCCGCCCGCAGTCGACAGCGGCTGGCTTCTCCGAGCCAGGCCGCAGTCTCAGGACGAGCCGACTTTCTCTGGGCTACTTCGGGTCAGCGGTGCTTCGGCCATGAGGAATCCCATCACCCTGCGCAGGAGCAACCCGATCAGAGGGTCGGACAGCGTCGGAGGAGAGTCGACACTGGCGACGAGGAGTGCCCCGGTCATCAAGAACATCATCCCGCTGCCTGACGACGGCGGCGAGGCGTCCACCGTGCGACAGCACGATTTCGTGCGGGACCTGCGCAGGCAATTCCAACAGCAGGCGGCTCGGTAGAGCTGCCGCCGATCAATTTTTTTGTATTAAAACTCGCGTGCCCGCGAATTGCGTGTCCCACATGCCCTCCCTGGATTCTGTGCTCACGTATGCGTACGTCCTAATCGCGTGGGTGTACATTGTGGCGTGGGCGTGGACGCAGCCATCCCTCGCGGACCACGCCTGAAAGCCCGCCTCGAAGGCCCAAGTTGGCCTCGCGCCCCCAGTATTAAAGCCCCAGCGGCCAGGTCTCGGCCAGACTGATGTCAAGAGCGCCCAAGACAGAGCAGCCCTCTTCTTCCTCCATGCCCATGCACGCGTCCGGGGTGAACCCCTTTGGCGTCATCGACTTCGCCGAGAACCACCCCTCCCTTCTTATGCAGTCCTCCGCCGTGCCGGGCGGCGTCGTGGGCGGCCCGCCGGCCTACCTCGAGGCCCACGGCATCCGATACGTCCCGTGCGACCAGGCGCTTGATTCCTCGCTCGTGCCCATGTCTTCTGGCGACACCACCTACTCTGGCGGCGGGGGGTCCCTTGAGACCACCGCATCCGTGGTCACCCCAGTCTCCCCGCGGGAGCTCAACTCCAGGGTCGACAGCCGCATCCGCAGGTTCATGTCCGCCTCCAGTGGTGGCGGCAGTGGCATGCGCGCCGCGTACGGCCGGGAGGACGACGACGAACATCACGCGGGCGTCAATGAGCGGCTGCGGAACCTCCGTCGAGAGTGCGAGGTCGCCTCGTCGCGGGGTGCCGGACCCGGCGCCTCCCTCGACGCGGAGGCAACGTCCTCGCGCCTTCGCAAGCTCAGGCAGGACGCGGAGCGCGTCGGCAGCATCGGGACCCGGGCGGCCTCCTCGCGGAGGGCGCAGGCCGTGGGCTACGACTTTTGAGTCGATTTTGGGAAGTTCCGGCGATGCCTGTATTTATTAAATATTGCATATAATGTCTCCTGTATGCAGCGAACGATCACGATCGCGTTTCTGCGCCCCACGCCGGGCGACGACAGGATGAATGACCTCACTGCTAGGTTCAGCAAGCACGGGGTGTGCCACGCAGAGCTGGTGTTCGAGGGGGGTCAGGCATTCTCGATATTCTCAAACGGCACTGCGGCGCTCAGGCAGAGGTCCATGTCCAACCCGGGCTATGAGCTCGTGTCCCTATCCGTCCCCGCGACGGAATACCGCGCTTGCCACCAGTTCTGCCAGTCTGCGCACACGCAGGCGTACCCATTCGACTCGTGGGGGATGTACCTCGCGCTGGTTCACCCGGGTGAGTGCGCGCACAAGAGCTCGGAAAGGGTGGGGAAGACCTTCTGCAGCAAGATCATCACAGAGGCCCTGCAGTTCGGGGGGGTCAGGGAGGTCCAGGGGCTCTCCCCGTCCGCCGTGACCCCGTCGAGCCTCCTGTCAGCTGTCAAGGATTCCGAGCGGAGGGTATGCCACACAGTGAGATCTCTCGCGGGGGCGGGGGCGCTCGTGCCGATGCTCATGATGCATTGATTTTGTTGTTTATTTACTCAGGGTGGGTGCATGATACTAGTGCAGGTGGCTTCGTCGTCCGCTTGCGCTTCCTGCTGCACTTTGCAGGCGGATCCTCCAGTGTCGGCGTCAGCGGGGGCGGCGGTGACAGCTGCAGCGGCAACTCATCGGAAGCCCGCACGAAAACCTTCACAGTGGGCCACAGCCTGCGCCAGCCCTCCGACACGTCGCGCTCGGTCCTGCCCCCGGTGATGACGATCTTTCCAGAAAAAAAGCACAGCAGCACCACGGGCGACGCGTGCGGCCGGTAGATCAGCCCAGGGAACATGTTTTTTTGGTACGTGCAGTGCAGGTTTAGCCGCGTGTACATGGCCTCCAGGTCCAGGCACCCGTTGCCCACAGGGACCTCCACGTGGGCGACGATGTTCTGCGAGGTATATGTGCATGTTAAGATCGCTTAGTTAAAAAATCTAGAAGTGATATCTGGTCATGTTGGATGGGATTTCGAATTGACGCTGAGCCTTGAAATTGACGGAGAAGTTCTTCGTCATCGTCATCGTCTTCGTCTAGTTGCATTTTCGAATCTGCAGTATCTGCGGCCCCGTCCATGATTTTCTTCAATTTTTCACTCCACTTGAAAATTTTATTTAATTCCTTTTTGATGTCATGCATCGTAGATACATACTTTGTTTTAGTCAATGTTGTGTAATCCGGATCATTAAAAATTTGCAATTCAAACACCCCTGAATTGCGTGACCCCCCGTCAGTGTTGTCGATGTTATCAATTGACGTGACAAGGTCGTCAACTTTGAACACGTTGTCAGATTTTGTTTTTCCATCAACGTCTTTAATGGATGAGAGCATGTCGTCAACCCCAAAACTGTCAACGTGGGGCGTGATGCTAAAGCCTAGTTCGTCTTCATTGATGCATCCAAATCCAAACACAGATGTTTTGGAAAATTCATCGATCGCCCAATCACCGTCAATGCTGTAGCGGTGTCGCAGCGCTTTGCTACTGAGGTTACCCTTGTTAAACGCCTGGTATAGTTCATAAAGCTCAGGTGAATTATCCCTTAGCTTTTTTAAGTTGATCATGTTTTGCGTGATTTTTTCTGGCCTCCTTTTGGGCTTTGTAGGCCTGATTTTTGCGTTGAGCATTTCTAAATTAGAGATGCGAGCGTGAAGTCCCTCCATCACTGCAGTGATGTGTTCCTGACCTTGCATGCTCACACTGCTGGGCTCTAGGTGGGGCTTTATATACCTGCACGTCGCACGACTTCAGCCAAAAGTCCACGCCCACCAGCGTCCTCTGCAGGAACCTCGCGATCCGCAGGCAGCTGAGGACCCCCTCGTACCAGCTCTTGCCCCCAGTCACCACCAATTTCCCGCTGCTGAACAGCAAGAGCGTACAGCTCGGATTCGCCAGCCGGATCGTCATGGCCGCAAACTTGCGGCGATCATACGAGGACCCCGGTAAAACCTCGCTTATCGCCTGCAGGTCCATGGGCATCTTGGTGCTCTCAATCTGCGCCGTCGAAACTATGTTGTGGATCACGGGAGAGGGCGTCTGCTGAGAGTCATCAACGGCGGAGGCGGCGGGCGAGCATATCTGCAGAGGGGTGTAGAGCCTCTTGCGCATTTCTCTTTATTTTTATGTTTGAATAAATTCATTGTTTTGATTGTACCTACGCGTTTGGATCAAAGTTTTAGTCCTCGTCCATTTCTTCGGGGCTGAATAGTCTGTTGAGTTCCCCTATGATATCCTCTATTGTGCCTACAAAAATATCTTCCGCTGTGACCTTTGTTACGCCTGGAATGAATATTAGCAACTCAAATTTATTTTTGATCACACCGCCGATCTTTTGCATTTTTGAGAGCGTTCTTAGATCATTCATAATTTGGACGGTATCCTCCGTTTTGAGCAGAGATATCATTTTTACTTTCTCCGTTAAAATTTCCATGTCATCATAATGTGGCTCAATGATTTCCATGTCATCATGACGTGGCTCAATCATTTCTATGCCATAATGACGTGGCTCAATAATTTCCATGTGATCATGATGTGGCTCAATGATAAAGTCCCACTCGTCGGTATGCACCTCCCCGTGTCCCCATATGGTGTCTTGTAAACACGCCTTGTCGATGCTCCAGTCGCCGTGCACGTCGTTTAATCCCCAGTTGCCATGCTGAGCTCTTGAAATGCTTGACTGTGTTGCGTGGCCAGGGTTGAACAGATCGTACAACTCAAACAACAGCGGATATTTCAGCGCGAGCAACATTGCATCATGGTCCTCGTGCCATCCTTTCGCGTCCATTTCAGCGTGAATTTCCAACACGTTAACGCGCGAGTGCAGCGACTCTAGCACGCGCAACACCTCCCATCCGTCGGGCATTTCACACACGCGCACATCATTTCCCTTTAATACACCACATATCAGCCCAAATGCCCAGTCCTCGCCTGCTGCCGCAAGATCGCGCTGGTGTACGGGCGGATGTCGATCTCGGACTTGAGGCCAGGCGCGGCCGTGCTGAGATATTTCTGCGCGTCAGCCACCTTCGAAAAAGTCATCGTGCTGTTGTTTCCACTGCCAGCCATTGTGATTGTGATGTTCTTAGCGTCGGCACCGTTGATGGTCACGCTCGTGGTGTTTACCTTGAACGTCACGATATCTCCAGCAATGGCCAGCTCCGTCACGGCCTTCCCCATCTTGTCGTGCACAAAAGTGTACAAGGTGTGCGCCGCGTCAATCTTGCCCCCGCCCAAAAGCCCCCCAAACAGGTCCAGCTTCACCGCGGCCTCCAGCCTTGCCACCCTAGCGTTCAGCGCCTCCATCTCCCTTAGCGTCATCGTCGCGATTTCATGTTGGTTTGTCGTCATGCACACACGGCCCGGGCCCGGCGCGCCCCTTTTAATAGCAGGGCATATTCCCGCTTTTGCGTTAAACCAAACCGCCAAGCATCCATGCACTGCTGCGTCCTCTGCGGCGCCCAATGCGTCGGCCTCGGCGGGATCCGGCGCGTCCAGGCCGACTTCGCGCACCGCATCGTGCGCGCACGGTGCTTCCCGACGGCATTCCACTACGAGGCGGTCCTCGCCATCCCCAAGGACCAGCCCTGCACCATCTGCCCCCCGTGCCTAAACTGGAGGAGGGGATCGAGGAGGGGCGTGCGCGCCAGGAGGAAGAGGTCATACACGCCGCTGGACAGGTCTGCCTTAAATTCTCGGTTCTGTGTGTGTATTTAAGCCCAAAATGGCATGCTCGGCGCCTCGTGAACTCCCAGTTCCTTGTTTTTTTGTTGCAAGCACCGCCATGCTGTCGTTTATCACTTCCATGTTCGAGCCCACTCCCGTGCACACCAGCTCGAGGTTTTTGGTTCAGAAGAATCAGCTCGCGAGGATCGAAGGCGATATTGCCCTGGCAAAGTCCGTCATGGACAGCCGGCTTGTCCGCATGCAGGCTATCGCAAAGCAGATGCTCGAGTGCAAAGTCGACTCGGATACTCTCAAGCAGAAGTTTTTTGCGGACTGCCTCACCAGGAAGCTCAATAAGATTATTGTTCTTGCCGACATCTATGAGAACGAGGAGATCCCCGAGTCTGTCCCGAGCAGGACCAACGACTCCATGAAGGTGGACATGCAGATTATCTACAGCCTGGAGGTAAGGATTCAGAAGCTGAAGGCCGATTACGAGACCCTCCGTGAAAACCAGGCATCTGGCTTGGAACTCCTTGGCTCGCTCCGTGCCAAGCACCAGGAAAAAGTGCGGAACATTATCTGCCTCGAGCAGTACCTCAAGGTCGGCAAATACTGAACCGTTTTTGCCGGCAGTATCCTCCTCTACGCCCTCGCCCCTGGCCACCACCCGGAGCCGGACCACCGCACCTTCGAGCGCCTGGCCCGCACCGCCGCAGACCCGGCCAACGCCTTCGCGTCCGTGGTCCCGGAGCCCGCCCGCGCCGCCCTCGAGGCGGTTCTGGGCGAGCACCCGGATATCATGGCGCACAAGCTCATCCAGTCCTGGTGGGGCGTCAACGAGGGCACCACCTTCTTCCGCCACCCCGACACAGCGCGCGCCGTACGCCGCATGCGCATTGCAGACCAGCAGCAGCAGGCGGATTCAAACCCCGCGGCTGTGCACGCGGCGCGCAGGCGCTGGCGCAGGTGACCGGATATTTACGATTGAACACACGCGCTTGCACACAAAAAAAACCCATGACCGACCCGTTTTCCCTCGCGAACCTCATCCCGCCCGACCCCGAGAAATTCAGGGTACACACCCCGGCGGACTTTGCGCGCGTCGAGTCGTACGTCTCGACCCAGCTCTCGTGCGACGGCGACCGATGCGCGTTCCTGCGCAGCGCGGTGTTCCTCCGCTTCCGCATGCGCGCGCTCTACAAGCCCAGGGAGTCCCGCGCGCGGTGCTGGGGGCCCAACGGGCTCCTCCTGGAATTTTCCCGCGACAAGTCCGCGGGGCCCAGGTCTGCGTGGGTCACGGTATCCGTCATGGACCACCTCTCCGAGATCGACTTCGACGCATCGTGGGGCGCAATGCCGAAAGTGAAAGTTCATTCGTGATTCGTAAATCTAATGTCAAGCGCGTGTACGTGTGGACTGTGGGTGGGTAGGCGGGAAACGCAGGCAGGCAGGCAAACTCATTCGTAGCCCTCAAAGCCCCCCAGGGGCACGGGGGGGATCACCTCGGGGCAGACCCACGACTTCAGGTGCGTCTTGAGACGGGCACGCTCTTCGTCCGTCGCCGGCGGAAGCAGCTTGCTGTTGTGGAGTGGGGCAGCACACGGCAGGTTGACTGTGAACCCGCCCTGCGCGGCGGCGTAGAGCCCATGCACGACAACGCGAATCTCAGCGTCGGTGATCGAGCGAGTCGGCTCGCGCGACCAGGGGACCTTCGTGTTCGGGTTGTGGTCGTAGTATGCCGCAGTGGCCTCCATCTTGGCGTTGGCCAAATCAGCCACGTGTTTGTCATCCTCCCCGCTCTTGAAGAAGAAGGCCATCGGAATCTCCGTCTGCCCATAGCGGTTGATGCGGCCGAGAGCCTGTAAGTCGATGTGCTCCACGTAATTCTTGCACACAAAGATGAGCGTCGAGCACGTGTACTGCATGTTCAGTCCGCAGGCGCACTTCCCAGGCGTGACGAGAACTATGAGACCGTACTCGTTCAGCAGGCGGCGAACGTTTTCGTCGCAAACAGCTTTCGACAGCTGGCCGTGGACGACGACGACATCATTGCCGTACCCCAAGTTCCTGAAGTTATGCGCCATGTCGTTGAGTGCAGTGACGTTGTCAGCCATAAGGCAGACATTCCTGGCTTTGTCGATCTTCCCCTCTCTCTCCAGCCCTTTCTGAAGGAGGTGAGACTGCAGAGTGAAGCGTGCGGCTGCGAGGAACCGGTTATTCTCGCCCCATGGCAAACCGTGCGAAAAAAGCTCCATGCGAGGACCATTGGCCTTTGCGGTTGGGTCGACCATGATATTGTAGATCGCACCACTGGGGGGGCTCAGATTGGCGTCGCCGGGTGTGTCAACAGACAGAGCCTTGACGATCTTCTGCAGCTGCACCGCGGAACACCCGCGCGGGTCAACCTTGATGTTTTGACGGGGTTTGTCATGTCGGATCTCCGCAGCAGGCCTCGTGTCAAATACCAACCCCCTCGCCGCTATGGTTGAAGTTTCCTCCTTGCCAGGCACGCCGGAGATTAGGGGCGTCGCGGAAACTAAGGCGTTGCGCATATCCCCAAAGATTTCCATGTATATCGAGGTGGGAAACTTCCTCGGATCGCGCATGTCCAAATGGCCCTCGTCGTGCAAAACGACGTCGTCATTCTGTTGGAAGATTGTCTTGAGAGCTCGAGTGTTGCCCTCGTCATTCAGAAGCGAGCTGGAAACAATCAGGAAAACCAGCGCAGCCTTGCTTTGGCTGATCCCATGCAAAAGATGACCGAGCTTCTTGATCGTGTCACAGTTCACAAAAAAAGTCTCGTGATCTGATCCCGCGATCTCCTTGATGGCGTCATGCCACGGTTCGATGAGCGTATTCGGCGACACTATCACCACATTATTGGCCAGGTTCAGCTTGACCATCTGGATTGCCGCAGCGAGGGCTGTGTTGGTCTTGCCCAACCCGACGCCGAAGGTGAGAAGCGACATGCGGTGGTTGAGGAGGTTCTTGAACACCTTGATTGCAGCCTCGGTCTGATACTTGCGTATGGTGAAGACAGGTACGGTATGGTTCCTATCTACCTCCGGAGGCAAGTCCGAGAGGGGGCACGTGACACATTCACCATAATCCGTGTCGTAGCCCACAATGGTGAACCTGTTCTCAATCAAGCGCATCAACTCAATATCGCCGATGTTTTCAAACCCGGGGATGCCGAGTTTGTTCGTCCTCTGGTCGGTTCTCTTTATGTCCGCGAGAACCGTGACCCCGTACGGTGTGTCTTTGTCGACCGCCCTGCGCGCGAGCTCCTTTTGTTTGCGTTGTTCCTCTTCCTTGACTGCGTTCTCGCGGACTTCCCTCCGATCTTTTGTGTCAACCTCGGGCCGCATGTCGCGAATGAGGCTTTCGAACTTCTCCATCTGAGGGTGCTGAAACTCGCTCGGTGGCGGCTCCACTTGCATGGATTCAATGGGGTCAACGGCGGAAGCCTCGGCAGAGGCCCCAGCCGAGACAGGGTTTGGTCCGACGGCACATCCCACTACCTGCATGAATTCCTGTGAATCCATACCCTCGTTCCGGACCGAGAGATCAGGAGCGTCGGGGTCCAATTCGACATCCATCTCTGCATTGTCGTCCTTGATACCTCCATGTATCTCACAATGCCGCTCTTTGAGAGCGTCTTTCAAAAGGCCGTCTTCTGAAAATGGCATTGATCCACTTAAGATTGCTTCCATGTCCATGGGAAAGCTTCCAAACTCGTTCATCTTCTCGGCAAAAAAGCTTCTACCTTCAAAAAAGGATTGGCTAATTCCCGCACGATATTCCCCTTTTATATCACGGGCATCCCCGCAATTCCGCCCGTGGAAACCCCGGCCTCCGCGCCCGACTCCCACGTGGACGCGTTTCGCCAACCCCTGCCCCACACCTTGACGCACAGCACGCGCACGTTTGCGCCGTACGTCTGCCTCCCCAGCCTCCGCAGCCTGTCCGCGTACTGGATCTCGTGCACGGCGAACTCCTTCCGCCCCCCGTGGAACAGGCAGACCAGGCAGCACTCCCCGGGCTCGTTGTCCGACAGCGTCTCGCACACGAAGTCCACGTACCAGTAACGCTTCAGCCGCAGATCCAGCAGCGCGCGCCTCCTCGCGCACTCCCCCAGATTGTGCCTCACGAACCACGCCCCGACCGTGTTCGATATCAGCTCCCAGTCCGATTGCGATCGCTGCATGAACCTCTGCATCCTCCCGCGGTTCACCCCGATGGTGTACCTCTCGTGGTCTCGCACGCGCACGTTGGACTTCCACGAGTGGCTGTTTGGCGTGATCTCCGCCATGAGCGGGTGCATGAGCAGGCCGTCAGCGCGCACTTTTTGGTTTGGCGTGCCCATATCCGATCGTGCCTCCTTTTCGCCGGCGTTTTTATAGACCTCGCCTCGAATACCCCGGTGTGCTATTAAAGCCGCGAGAGGGAGGGGCGCCCACACAATGGCAACAGCAGACCTCAATTTTTTCGTCAAGGTCGACCTGATCCTCGGCGGAAAGCCCTACGTCCCGTCCGATGTCCGAGTCGCGTCCAAATCTGACCTCAGCGGGTCCGGCGGCCCAGGACAGTTCCCCGTCCAGATCGAGGAGGTCTCCGAAAGCGACGACCCGACCGCGGGGGACATCGGCAAATTCCACCTCGCTGCGTGGATCGGAGGCCAGAGCAAGGCATTCAGCCTGGACACCATCAACGACGACGGCGTCGCCGAGGTGCGGCTGTCCCTCGCGGGAAGGGACCCCGACACGCTCAAATTCGCGGTCGTGTTCGACAAAAAGTGCTCAAGGTGCACCCGCAGGTGCAATCTCGCGTCCAACTTCGTGCACATCCCCGCCTTGACCTCCATGCTCTCAAATAGCCCCCAAATCGGCTCTGCCGCAAAGGTCGCCCGCCGCGGCGCAAAGCCGCTGAGCTCCGCCTCGACATTCTCACTCGACCAGCCCTGCTTCTCCATGCGCGACAACTTCACCCGCAACGCAGCCGTCCTCCGCTTCGCAGACGCCGGCTCCAACCTATCCGCGATCCCCAGGCTCAACCTCGCGCCATCCTCCCTCCTCAGCCTGGACCGCACCAACGAGGCCGTGTGCCGCCTGGGAAAGGACATCCAGTCCCGCATCTCCAACTTCGCCGTGAGCCCCCTCAACGCCGGCCCGCAGTACATGGAGGCCTTCACATACGGCCAGATGCAGGGCCACCTCATGCACTACGCCGTCTTGGGGCACGTCTTCAGCCAAATGTCCCACCCGGTGGACCTCCCGTGGATGACTTACAACATCTGCCAGGCCATGCAGAGCACGGGCTTCACCACGGCGGCCCTCATGGCCATGCCCGCGGTGGAATTCATCCAGAACTTCGCCGTGCACACAATCTCCATATCCACGGCATGCAGCCTCACGTCCATCTACAGCAGCGACCTCACCCTCAGCGCGGCGGGAACCGTGTGCAAGCTCAGGGAGACGGAGGACATCGCCAAGACCTTCAGCTGCCTCAGCCTGCAGGCCCCGCGATCCAGCAACGCCAGGCCATACTCCCCCCCGTCCGCAAGCTCGGCCGCCCCGACGCTCCAGCAGTGCATTGCCCGCATCGCAGAGTGCCAGGACGAGCGGGAGGCCCGCGGGGGCCTCGCCGACCGCGTGACCCCGCACCTCTTCGCGGACGACTGCGAAAACTTCACGGAGGGCGGGATGATGCTGGGCAGGTCGTGTGGGATCGCGTACCTGTCCTGCGAGAAGGAGGTCATCGCGTCCAAAACCAGGGGAGGGTCCAGCAAGTACGTCGCGGTGGACCAAAACGGCGATCCCACCCCGGACCACCTCAACGAGATCTCCCTTGTGATGGGCGCCAACATGGCCAAGGAATGCGCCAGGACTAACCCCCGCGTCTTCGCGAAACTTTCCAGCGAGCACTTTAAACAGTGTGGGCTCATAGGCACCCGGCTGGGTCTGTACCAGCTCAACGGGGCGTGGGCCACCGATGCTGGCGTGGTGTCCGCCAAGGGTGCGTCCTACGATAGGCAGGACCCGCTCGCCGCCGCACAGGGGCTCAGCGGCCATGGCACCATCATTTCCCGCGCGAAGAACCTCGCTACAGGTGTGTGCAGCCACAGCCCAGTCGAGCTGACCACCTACTTCGCGCAGGACCCCGCCCCGGCAAAGCCACTCAAGGTAGGCGGTGGCTATGCGGACTCCTTCAGCGTGAGGCTCTCCGACGGTAGGTTCGAGTCATTCAAGCCCTCCGACTTCGCCACTGTCCTCGGGCAGAACATCCACAGCGAGCTCGGCGCGAGCGAGGACCACTGCATCCAGGCCCACATTTGCCCAGACTACGGCGACAACCCTCTCGACTGCCCCTTCTACGTCTCCATGTTCTACTCCGGGCTCAGCGAGGGCCCAAAAGGGTCCATTGGCTGCGTCCCGCTCGACACCGCCCCGCCCGCCGACTTCGGGGCAGGGTGCAGGCCACTCTTCGGCGCCCCCGTGATGGGCCTCTCCCGCAAGTCCACCGTCGCGCTCCCCGTCACCGTGGACATGCTAGGGGCGGACGGCGCGGAGATCGTGGAACTCATGCGCGCCCAGGTCTCCGAGGCGTGGAGCCCAGCCGCCGACCCCGCCACCGTGGCCCGCATCGCCTCCTTCTGGCAGCCGTGCGAGCCGCCGGGCGGTTCTGGCGCCATCTTCAACTCCTTGGACGAATACGCGCGCCACATGCGCAGCGAGGCCACCTGGGCGTTCGACAACCCGGCCGACACTGCCATGGCCGTGCAGGCGTACAAGGCCCTCGCGGACAGGTTCAACGCCATCCAGGCCCGCGACGCAGGCTCGGACGGCTCGCGCGCTTTCGCGACTGGCAAGTTTCTCAGCGCGTCGCTCACTGCTTTCACCCCTATCCCACTCGCATCCACCGCAGCGGCGGGGCCGATCGCCATGACAGTCATGCGCAATCTCCGCCGCGCCGCAGCAGAGCTGGGCATCGACAAGGTCGCCGTGATGAAGCGCAAACAAATGATGCAGGTGGGCGCGAATGCGTCCAAGGCGGTGGCAAAAACGGGACCGCACTTCTACATGTGCCACCAGGGCGGCGGGCCCACCCACGCGCACAGGGCAAAGCTGGCCTAAACAAAAAAAATAAAAAAATGAATGGGTAATGTCTCAGGTGTGACCCCCCCTCCCTGCCCGCACTAGTAGGGTAACCGCGCAACATGTCCTCACATCCGCCACAGAAGAGAAAACGCCACTCGTCGGCAGGCACGTGCGTCCCGCGCGCCACCTTTTCGAGATTGGTCCGCGAGATCGCGCAGGACCACAAGTCAGGCATCAAGTGGAGCGCGGCGGCGCTTCGCGGGCTGCACGAGGAATCGGAGCAGTACATCGGCGAGCACTTCAGCGCAGCGCGCAAGCTCTCCGAGCGCTTCAAGCACCGCACCGTCGGGGTAAAGCACTTTAACGAGGGCAGGGCGATCGCGAACGAGGCGGGCTGAGCCAAAAAGGAGTACCTTGCTCGGGTAGGAGTTGACGATCCGCACGTCCGACACCCCGTCCGGCCCCTGCAGCACGAGTTCCTCCATGTTGCACCTGATCTCCTTGAACGGCGGGACCTTGAGGCCCTCGTAGATCAGGTTCAGGAACTTGAGCACGTTCCGCAGCAGCTTCTGGCTGATGCGCTTGCACGTGGAGTAAATGCTCAGCTCGACCCCCTTGGCGCTGTAGATGAGCGCGGCCGCGAACATGCTGACAGAGATGGTCTTGCCGAACCTAAAAGGACGCCCCTTGGTTAAACTCACCCAAAAACACACAAAAATGCAGTGCATGCCGCCCGGAGTTCCCGCAGAGTGCGTCGACATGCTGCCCCGCGAGATGTGGCCAGTATACTGGGATATGTTTCCTGACGGGAGGCAGGAACTCCCCGCCACCGTGCCCGCTCACCTCTGGCGAGCGCACATGAAAAAGAGGTTTCGCGACGACAAGCCGCCCCCACCTCCTCCTATCTGGAAGTCCTACTGGGGCAAGGTGTCCACCGGCCCTGCCCTGACAGACAAAGCCAAAAAGCGGCCAAAGCAGGGTGAACCCGAAAAGGCAGCTGAGCGCCGAGGTCCGCCCGCCGGACCCGAGCCGCCCGTGTCCAACGCGTTCTGGGATCGCTACTTTGATATTTTCCCGCACGGCCACTGCGCGTCCGGGCGATACGAGCCCCTCGATGGGAAGCCTGCCTACGACGAGGTCGCCGCGATTTTGCCTAGGTACCTATCGCGGCGCGGTACGATCTGCGTGCGAATCAGCGCGGACCAGGAGGCCCCCATCTACGCGGCGTCTACGGGGTGCGACGCGCTAGACGAGAAGGGAAATTGGCTGGGGCCGGGATAGGGCTGACCTTCTGGGCGTTGATATTAAAATTTCCTGGGATAAATTGTCCCATCCGTTAAGGTCAAGGATCGCCTGGTGCGCACGAGCGAAAGACCCCTGCGGCTCCGTCTTGAAGAACACGCGGGCGCACGCACGGATGAAATTCTCGTGGAACATCCGCTGGTGGAAAGACCGGTTCCAACCCTGCCTGTCCAACGCGTCCAGCGCGTCCCGACACTGCTGCATCCGCATGAACCCATCTCGCTGCCTGCCCCCCGTTCTGTGCAGCAAAAAACGCTGCAGCGCATTTCGCGCCGCCCTGTTTTCCTCCGCGTCCCTCTCCTTGTCCGCAAGCAGCGCGTCGTACGCCGCGTACAGCGCGGCATACGACTGAAACCCGTCGTCTACCTCGTTGTGTTGCATGTCTCCGACGCGGATACACCTCGGCGATCGCTTTAATATCCCGAAATATCAATTAACGTCATCCACACCCTGCGCAACCGGCATGAGCAGGTCGTCCCGCCACGCCCCGTACAGCGCAGCCAAGCAAAGCGACGCCGAACACACCCAAAACAGCCGGCAGTTTGCTATGACCTCCATGTTCGGAGACCGGTCCCACATATGCCCCACGCCCAGAAAGTAGTCCACCACCACCAAAAACAGCACCAAAAAGAACCTGTTCGAGTACTGCGGCGGCACGCAGTACAGCGCGACGCCCACGCCGGCCATGTACCCCAGGATGTTCGCGTTGGCCACGGTGATCCCGCTGCTCACACTCGGCATGCCCCCGGGAGCCTGCTGATAGCCCCCGTGGTCCGCATTTGGGTCGCCGGGCGGAGAGCACAGCCGCATCAGGAAGTGCACCATCAGGTACACGGCACCCCCCGCCGCGAAGGTGTCCACTGGGCTGCACGTGGCCAACACAACGATCGCGTGCACCCCAGCCACCACGAACCAAAACAGCACGTCCCACAGCCCCATGTGCCCAACGATCTCCGCGCCGTACGACGACTCGTGCGTCATCACCCCTGACTCCACCAGCGTCCTGGTGTTCATCACAAAGACAGCCGCCGCCGCAGACACCACCATGCACGGCAGCGGCAGCATGACCCGCGTGGACTGAGTGCTCCCACAAGCGTGCGTCAGCGTCCCGTTGGACACGCAAGGATTATACACAAACGTCTGCACGGCGACAGGCGGAAAGTACAGCACCACCCCGATCATCACAGCGAGCTGCGAGATGCCCAGACCGTACATGAGCCCGCTCATCGCGGAGGATGATGATGATGTCTCAGATGCAGACATCCGCCGCTTGTTTTGAACATGTCAAAAGCGCCACGTTAAATATTTAACCCGTGCGGGGCGGCGCCGTCCGTCGTTCATGCAACAGCCCCACCTGGCGCCGGCGCTGGGCCGAGCCGCCCCCGTCCGCCGCAACGACAGGCCAAGGCCGATCTGGGAACCCGAGTCTGAACATCCCCAGCCGCAGCCAGCATCTAGCAAGGAAAAGGAGCCTCCCCAAGAGCAGATATGGGCCCCGTACGGCAGAGAAGCCGCGGAGCCGTCCATCGACCTCCCCCCCGTGGCGCCATTCGAGAGGGATCCTGACGCCAGGCCAAAAAAATCTAAGGCAGAGGCAAGGGCAGAGGCCGCGGCCAAGGGAGCGACCAGGCCATCTTTCTTCGCCGTGGACACAGCGGAGCCAGCCCGGCGACGCAAGCCAAAGCAATCCCCCGCATACACGGACCTCGAAGACCCGGACCCTCCCAAAAAAAGACTCGGGCGCAGCGTGTACGACGCTGTCCAAACCCACGGCCACTTCGGCATGGTCGACACGGGTGAGTCCTCGTGCGGCATCAGGCGCGTCGTGTGCCACGTCCCGAAGAACTCCCGCGGCTACATGCTGGACATCAAGCCAGGCGAGGTCATACACGCCAACAGCGGCAGGGGAAAGCCCATCGGGGGGAAACTCGACGTCCATTACGTCACCAGGCACCAGTACTTCGCCCCGGGGAGGGCGGTCACGTCATGCGCGATCGGCGTCCCCGAATACCAGTGGCAGAGGTTCGTCGACTGAGACCGGCTTGCAGACCCCCTGGGGTATTTAAGATGGGCGGCATGCAGAGCCATCAAACGAAATGTCAACAAATACTTCCTCTGGGAACCTTGACGCATCCGCCACCGCCGCCGGCGGGAGCAAGCCCCCGCAGGAGCTCACCTCCATCCTCAGCCAGGTCCAGCACCTGCAGTCGGACCGGGAGCGGCTCCTCAAGGAGCTTGAGGATGCCAAGGCCAAGATGGACAGGCTGCAGGAGGGAAAGCGAGAGGAGATGAAGAAGGTCCTGGACACAGTCATCGCCAAGTGGCTCGCGGACAGCGTCAAGAGCGACGACGCGAGGCAGCAGTTCACCGAGGGCATGGAGCGGCTGGTCAAGGACACGCGCGCAGAGTCGGGCATCTGGACCGTTGCGTGTGAGGCGTCGCAGCTGCACGCAACCAAGCTCGAGGAGATCGAGCGGCTCAGGCTGGAGAACGAGACCCTCAAGGCGGCGGGCGCGGGGTCGTTCAGGGACGAGTCGTCTCGCAAGCGGGGCAGGGAGGAGTCCCAGCCCAACCCCAACGACTTCTGGGCCGGATTTGACCTCGACGTGTCGGCCGCTCGGTTGTGAATATTGTAAATTTAAAACCCAATTTATTAAACTTTACAAATCAGACAGTGTCGGGGTGCACGCTACGCACACCCCAGGCGACGTGGCATTGCAACCGCGTTTGTAGTACCCCTGCACAGCACACGTGGCGCACGCCAGGCAAGTGGTGGAATTGGAGGCAGTGGTGTAGTAGCCGGGTGCACAATCAGCGCACGCAGTGAGTCGATTTGGGGTGTCTGTGTACGTTCCCGGATTGCAAATTTTGCACTCAGTTCCGTTCATGTACGACCCCGGTGCGCATAACGTAATTACACACGACCCGTCAACGAGCGAGTGCCCATCATTGCATGCCCATGGACAGCTCATCGGAACCCCGGTGGCATTGGCTGTCCCCGGCCCCGTGAAGTGCGCATTTGATATGTTTGTGCACGGCGACAAGTCAGTGCACCCGGCGTCGCAGAAATTGTTGCCCACCTCCATGCCATCAACATTAGTTCCAAGGTTTTCTCCGTGACATCCATGCCCCCAATACCACGTAGGGCACCACGTGGAAGGGATCAAGCACCATGCCGTGGTTGCCTTATCTTTGCAACCGCATTTGTCCCTGAAATACGTGTCTCCCGTGTTAATCTCAGACTTGCCCCCGTAATATGCAGAACAGTACTGCCCGACCCCCGCCGTCTTGGGGTACCCATCCCCTGCCAGGCAAACAGCGAGAATGGAAAACATGCACCCAATCCGAAGCAAAGACATGGCACAAACGCACAGCGGATATGCACGTAAATACGCAAAGTATCCCATTTAATAATAAAAACAACCAATAAAATTAAATAATCCTCTGAATCGTCGGCTGGCTGTTGATCTTGTACCCCTTGCCCGCCCGAAGCGACGCACACCCAATAAAGTCCGGCCCGTGGTGCCCGCTCCCCTGGATCTCCTGGATCACCCCGCCGTTCTCTGAGCTCAGGGTCCGCATGGTCCCCTGAAACGCCAGCGAGTCCGACTGCGCCTCGTTCTCCACGGCTGCAGTCCCCGCGTTCTTCCGGATCTTGTGCAGGTCCCAGAAGTCTGGCATCTTCTTCTTGTACGGAGTGTACCCGTTTTTGTACAGGTCGTTGTCGAACACCCTGAACTGGTCCACCTCCACCACGTGGATGTTATCGAAGTCCGCGCTCGTGCTGTCGTTTTTCTGCCCGCGGTCGTAAAACACGATGGGGGACGGCCAGTTGGACTTGAAGTGCGCCTTGTACGCGGACTGGCTGTTCACCCCGAACCCGCCAGTGTGATGCCGAGCCTGCGAGTGGTTGAACGCCATCACCATCATCGACGGGCCGCGATAAGGCTTCGTCACGTCCATGGTCGCCTCCACAAACGCGGCCCGCGAGTTCGGGCTGTCCTCCTCGGCGTCCCACTCCACGGCTGTGTCCTCCTTGCCACCGACATACCCATCGTACGCGATGTCCCACAGCCGCACCAGGTTACGCTCGTTGATCACGATCGCGCGCTCGTTGTACTTGTACGACATGCCCCAGATGCCGTGCATGGAATCGTCATAGCAGCTCAATTCCGTCTGGCCCCAGAACGTGCTGCCCAGAGACTCCCCGCCCTGCCCCAGGATAATCCCCAGCATGTGGTGCTCGATGTTCGGCCGCACGATCACCACCTCGATGTCCTCCGTAGCCCGGCTGATCTCCATCTCGACAGCGGCGGCAGAACCGGCGTATGCGACGCCTGGCACGGCCGCGCTGTGCGACAAAAATCCCTCGCCAAAGTTCAGCGGGACGTTTGTCCCCATGGGGTGGAGGTACCTCGCAGGAACAGGCCACTGGCCGGTCATTGGCTGGTATAGGGGGTACAGCGCATTCTCTTGGTCGGCCCACAGTCGCCACGCGAGCATGTTGAAAAAGTTTCTGGCGTCCTGCACGGTGGGATCTCTGGTGCAGCGGCCAATCGCGAAACCCAGATTGAGCTCAACGGCTCCCGTATGCGGAAATCCACTGTTCAAGAGATCTGTCGCGAGATCTTTGGTGAACTCCCACTTGTCCTTGAATTCGTCACTATCGTGTATTTGTCTGATCCAATCCTGCGTGCTGGCGTCCACCCTCTGAAACACGTCATTGTCGGACTTTGTGGTGCGCGGCCACAGCCAGTAAAGCTCAGTGTCGTTTTCTACGCCGGAAGCTTGATTATACCTTGTACCGGCTAGCGCCCCTAAATGTGCAATAAATGCAGTGACAAGCTCAGCCTGAAACTTTCCAGTGAGCTGCAGCCGAGATGAAATCGTCGGAACAGGCTTCTTCATCATCTCCACCTGTGCTGCCTTTAGAATGTTGACCACGCCCTCAAAAAGCCTCTCGTGCCTCGACGGATTGAACACGACGTCGTACAGGGCAGTCCCTGAATACCACGACTCGCCATCATTTAGCGTCCTGGGGGCGGATCTCTTGGTGAGTTCTTTCAAAAGGTCTGTTGTCATCGGGAGATTGTAGCCGAGCAGATCCCCGATGTTGTAAAACTCCAAGTCAGAAAACTTATAGTGGTTCGGGCAGTAAAATGCACCCTTGTTGCGGAGGTACTGATCGAGATGCTTGAAACCAGCACCAGATGTATCCAATGCATCATCATGCGTGTTCAGCGCATTTGCCCACGTGTCCTTCCCACCGTCCCAGCCACCTACCAGGATCTGGGATGGAATGCCGTATCGATTGAAGTTGCGCACGGCAGTGGCCTTGCGGAGGCGAACGCCCTCGGCAGTGTTATTTGGGACATCAACGTGCTTATCGGAAAAGTTCAGTGTCTTGGCAATAACGTCTCCTCCATCCGCCAATCTGAAGACAAACTTGTTTACGTCCTGCGGATACAGCCCGACGGACTGAATCTTTAGCTTGGCCAGACGTTTGTCAGCGTTGGACGTCATGGGCATCTTGGAAGCGGAGTATGCTTGCACCAAAAATGCAGGCAGCCCTGCAGTGGTTCTGAAAAGGTCATCATATGTTGCTCCCATGGAGAAGTCCACCGTGCCAGGCACGTATACCACCCTGTCGCTGAGAAACTGCACGTCGTAGAAAAATTGGCGCTTGATATTGTCCCTGAAAATCTCCAAGTACAGCTGCGTAACCTTTGCTGTCAAGGACGTTTCCGACCCACTCAGCTCAATGTGGCCAGCAAGCGGCCGAGCCGCCCTGGGATGCATCATCCCCGTTTCCGAGGCGCCTGACTTAAGTGACATCGCGTGCACGACTTCCTGCAGCTTCTCGTTGTTATCGTGACCCGGCTTGGCCCCGTCCACATGCGCCCCATCCTTGTCACAGAGTGCCTTCTGCAGCAGATCGTGGAACGTAAACGTCGACCACGTGTCCCGCTCCTCGTTGTACAGCTGGAACAGCCGCTTGTGGTTGTCCTTGTGCGGCAGGATCCGGTAGTACTCCGCCACCCTCACCCTGCGCCGCAGGATATCCCTAGGCGGCGCGCCGGTCTCCATGGAAAACGCCCGCGTGTGCACGATCCCAATCCCGCGGTACGACATCATCTCCGGGCCGGCCTTGAGCCTCTTCGCGCCCTCCGGCCCGTTGGCCACGTAGTTGGTCACGTCCGGCGTCATGGTCAGCTGGAACGTCAGCTTGGAGTTGCACAGCATGAAGTCCGGCATCGGAGCGCCCCACGTCCGGAGCTGCGCCTTGGCCTCCTCAATCAGAATGTCCAGCGCATTCTGGTTCTTCTGCACGAACCCGAACATCTCCACAAACTCCCTGCAGATCTGCGTCGCCGACTTGTCGTTGGTCAGGTACTTCTCGCGCATGGTCTTCTGGTACGACGGCGCCAGCACCAGCGCCACGTGCACATCCAGGTCGTTTGTCAGCTGAATCGACCCGATCAGCTGATTGAGTTGGTTCTTGAAATTGGCCCGCCCTGCGTCTGTCATCATAAAGTTGTGCTCAAGCACAATCGCCATACCCTGGCGAATCGTGTACCCGGCGAACGACCGCTTGCTCTGCTGCAGGGTCCGCGCAGCAGACTCATACGGCACCCTGCTCGACAGGCCCTCGTCGAAGCTCCACACGTTCCACTTGATCTTCCCGTCCACATTTGTGATATACTTGTACGGCAAAATCCGGCTCGTGAAAGGCGAGTTTGTCGCATCCGTGATCAACCCATCAATCCGATCCGTCAGGTACTGATTCGGGCCCTTCAAAATGTCCGGAAGATGCCACCTACCGTGGCGCTTAAACCTCTGCAGGTCCTGCTTGATGTCCCTCGCGGAGGGACCGAAGATGTTCTCATACTGATCGAGCGTGGGCTCGACGTTCTGGCTCGTGAGCGTCCCCCCGCCGAAGCGGCCGGGGTCAGCATCAGATAGATATGACGACGGCGCGTCGCGGTGATTGTCCAAGCTCCCGCCGACTTGCATGCTCATCGCTCAGTTGCGGGCGGGCGCGGGACATCTTTATATACTCCGCGCGGCGTAAACAATCAATCCATAGACCTCACTTTTACTTGCCAGTTTTAACCCCGCCTAACCCCGCGAAAAAAAACAAAAAAACGCACCTGATCACGCCAGGGTGGTGCTCGGGATCTCGAACTCTACCTGCAGCCTCGCGATGTACTGGTACGGCGTCGTCACAAACTGCCGCAGGTGGTGCTCCTTCTCCCGCTCGTGCTCCTCTGGCGTCCACTTGGCCTTGGTCTTGAACCCCTCCAGCGCCACCGTCCCGTCGCCCAGGTCGTCCCACGTCTCGGCGTTCAACCTGTGCAGCTGCACGCTGAACATGTTCATGTCCTCCGCCATGTCCATCCCCTTCATCACCTTGGACCGCAGCGTCCTACAGCACTCCCCCATCACCTGCCTGGTCACCCGGATGAACTGGCCGTCGATCTTGTACTGGTTGTCGACGTCGCACCCGATGATCTCCGCATTGTGCCGCAGCAGGCCGATCACGGGGTGGTCCATGTGCACAAACACATACGGCTGGTTGTTCACGTCAAGCACCCCCTCCGACTCCAGGTTGTTCTTGTTCCACTTTCCGTACTGCTGCGTCCACACGGAGTTCTCCTGCAAGGAAGTGTCGCACGCAAACACCGTCTGCGGCGAGGAAATGGACGAGTGCGGCAGCACGGTGTACGCGTACTGGTCTCCCAGGTCCGTCACCTCCGTCGGCCGCACGCAGTTCATGCTCACCCCCAGCGTGCACGGAAAAGTGCTCCGCTGCTCCTTGATCGCCACCGACCGCACGATCCCGTTGCGGATCGCGTTGGTCATCTCCGCGGGGTCCATGTCCCCCTCCAACGCCGGGCAAAACACGGCGGTCTCCTTGCCCGGCACCGGCTTCCACATGGCCGCCTGCGGACCCGCAAGCGTGAGGTTGGCGAGTGACCCCGTGATGTGCACGCACAAAGTGCGCTGGACGATGTTCTTCGCGGGGGTCTGCTGCTGCAGCGGCTGCTGCTGCGCCGACAGCATGGCCTGCTGGTAGTTAGTTACGCTCCCTGCAGTCGTTGCTTGCATTCCTATCTGCGGCTGGCCCATTGGGCCGACTTAAATATCTGCGACACCCGCCCCTAAACGGTCGGAAAATTGTGAATACTTAAACATCCACCCGAAACGCGCAAACAATAAAAATGGAACCGGCAGAGCTCGCGCGCGCAGTGCGCCGCGCTGTCCAGGTCACCATCGCGGGCAAAATATCGTATTTCCTGAGGCTGCACGTCCCGCGCCTCGCAAGCAGGGCGATCCTCACGGTGGGCGCAAGCGTCTTGCTTGTTGCATTGCGCGGGTCAGACCCGTCCGCGTCCACCGCAGCCGACGTCTCCCTCGCGGTGGCGTCGTCCACCCTCATCGAGGGCATATCCGCGCCCGGCCCCGGGTCGCTCCCGCTCACCCTCGTGCACCTATGCGCTGCCATAGAGGCCAGCGGGGTCGTCGCGCCGCTCATGCTCGGCCACCTCGGCGACTCCTTCCTGGGAAACGTCCAGTATCTCTTCGCAAACGCCATCGCGGGCGTGCTACTCGCGGCGGCGCTCCCGGTGATGGCCCTCGTCGGCGCAGCGGGACTCGCCGCGCTCTCGTCGTGGGGGTGCCCAAATGAGGCGCTACTGTCCGTGGCGCTCGCACAGGCGTCCACATCCGTAGTCAAGACGATGGTCATCCAGTCCATCCCCATCGGGCTCCAGCTCCCGTCCATCGTGGGCCTGCTGTGCTTCTTCAGGCCCTTGTACAGGCTGCTAGGCCTCGGCGAGCCGGTCTACACATTTGCACTCTACCAGGCGGGAGACGCGCTGCAGGCATCTCTCGAGGGCGTGCTCCCGCCGTTTACGTCCGCGCTCGTCGCGCTCGCCATGTACTCCGTCGCGCCCATCCCTGCGTTCAGCGCGACCGCGCAGATCGCGGCGGTGGGGTCCGCGACGGACCTTGTGATTGACGGACTCAGAGAGGTCGCGGACGCGGACCCGTTCCCATCTCTGCTGTCCATTTTGGTCTTTTCTAGGGTCATCCTCGTCGCGTTTCCCGGCTGATAAAAAAGGCCAAGTCCATCGCCCCTGGGCTCCCACCCGTAATAAAACCCACAAAATTTAAACACATGTTCCCCAGCGACTGGAACACACAGACGGGCCACAAAAAGAAGAGGCGCGTCGCGGACGACGCCGCGCAGCCTCAGCCCCTTCTCACCCACACTGAGTCCCCCGACTGCGCTGCGCATATCCCAGACGAGCCCCCGCCGTCTGCGTCCACCGCGCTCGAGGACCTGCGCCTCCCCAGCATCATCCTCCGCAACGTCAACACGGCCTCTCGCGCCCCCGCCACCCCGGCCGAGCTCAACCTCGACGCCATCCTGTCCCGCGTGCCCTACCGCGAGATCCTCGAGAACCTCTATGGCAGGGAGCACTACCCCCACGTGGAGGTCCCGGTTATCACCCGCGCCTACGAGGAGGCTTTCCTCAGGGAGTGCATGCCCCACTCGGGCGAGCGCCCGTGCGTCTCCGGGGAGCTCTGCGAGTGCATGTTCATCGACCCGTGCGTCCCGTTTGTCGGCACGGAGTTCCTTCTCCCGAGTGAGACCTCCCAGCGCCCCCCAGTCCCGCAATTTTGCGTTCTCTGCTCCAGAAAGGTCACCCAGAAACTGTTCTACGACATCATATTCGCTGGCAAGGAGGTCCACGGCGTCATACAGCGCTACGGGAACATCTGCAACGTCCCGGGGGAGTACGCCAGGGAGTGCATGCTCATATGCCCGCCACACGCCCCCTTGCACTGCATGCCCCTGCCCGTGATGTCACACCAGCGGAACAAGTACCGCGTCAAGATCTCCAGCGGCGTCAAGCACCTCGAGCAGCTCCGGGTGCGCCATGAGGATTTTGCTTCCCCCTTGACGGAAGGGCAGAGCTGAAGGTCCACAGCCTGCTGCCGGTGCCTAGGTGATGACCTATCCCACATGCACATACTCGATCGCCCACTCGCAGTCCCGAATTCTCTTTTCGTACGCCCTGATCACCCTGTGCGCCTCGCGCATCGCCCAGATGTTCCCCTTCAAT
>Ga0114980_10000567_pt1 | contig 26689 bp, 45 predicted proteins | sample S_140806_EF_Meta_FD_87018 | JGI IMG/M metagenome (GOLD analysis project Ga0114980, IMG submission 87018) | Freshwater microbial communities from Lake Simoncouche, Canada to study carbon cycling - S_140806_EF_MetaG | ecosystem: Environmental > Aquatic > Freshwater > Lake | place: Lake...
ATAAATTTAAAAAAGATATACCTTATTCAAAAAAAGTTATTGTAAGTAGTGATAATTATATTATTGACGGACATCATAGATGGTATTACTCTTCAATGAATGATTTACCTGTTGATATAACTAAAATAGATTTACCAATACAAGAGGCATTAAGCTATATTGGTCAATTAGATTTTATTGAACAAGATGAAATAGGTAAAATAAAACAGCAGAAAGCTATAAAGTCAGAGCCTGTTGCTGGAAATAAATTATTTAATGAGCCATTAAAAGAGGCAGGTGATATCGCTGAGTCGTACATGAAGTCAATAGGAAAAGAATACGTTCCTGTTGAAAAAATAACAAAGCTAGACGAAGGCCTATCTAAAAGAATTTCTGACGCTTACGATCAAATGAAAAATGATCCTACCGACCCAAAAGTAAAAGCCGCTTATGAGGCAATGGCCAAGGAGACGTTAGATCAGTATGACGCTATATTATCAAAAGGATACAAGGTAGAGATAAATAATAACGAGCCATACTCTTCTTCTGATGACATGATAAAGGATCTTAGAGATAATAGCAAAATGAATATATTCTCTACAGAGTCTGGATTTGGTGATGAAGCGATAACTGATAAACAAAGAAAAGAAAATATATTGCTTAGAGATTCTGGTAGAAAGGATGCTAATGGAAAGGTATTATTAGTAAACGATGTATTTAGATTTGTACATGATTTCTTTGGTCATGCTAAACTAGGAAATAGTTTTGGGCCAATAGGAGAGGAAAATGCGTGGAGGGTTCACTCTGAGATGTATTCACCAGAAGCTAAAAAAGCTATGACATCTGAGACCAGAGGTCAAAATAGTTTTGTCAATTTTAGCGGTGTTAATGACGCTGTATTTAAAAAGAGAGACAAGGCAAGAGAGCTACGAAAGGAAGGTAAAATAGATCAGGCCAACCAGATGGTTGAAGAGGTGTACGAGGAAATGAAATTTGCTGATCAAAAGGTAGGCATATTGCCTAGTTTTGCGATTGAAGAAGGTTCACCATCCAAAATAAAACAGCAGAAGACTCCACAAGAAACAAGAATGGACAAGGAGTCTGAGGTTGTATTCAAGAAGTCAATGGACCGTGGAACAACTTGGGCCAAAGCTACTCAGAATGCACTAGAATACATACAGAAGTCAAAGTGGTATCAAGAGGCAACAGATATAGAAAGAGAGCAGAAGGTAAGAGACTTTAAAGAATCTAAAAAACAGAAACTAAAGAAGGCACCATCCGTATCTAAGGTACTAGGTAAACCTAAACCAAATATGGTTACAGTTAACGAGGCGGCTGCATTTAAAGATCAACTAAGACTAGAGGCCAAGGCAGCCAGAGAGGCTAAGGCTGACCTTAACTCAAAAAGAAAGTCATTGTCTGATGCCATCAAGGGGATGGTCAAGCTTGGAAAATTAAAGGTTAGCCAAGCGTCCACAATCATCAAGAGAGTTAGTCAAGTAAACCTTGACAACCCAGTTATGGTTGACAGACTTATCGACTACGCAGCCAAGGTATTTGAGAGGGCAGACTATCAAGAAAGATTAGACAATGCATTCTCTTACAGAAGAGCTATCAAAAAATTATTAAAGTCAGACAATCAGGCACAGGTTGTAGGAATGGCCAATGAGTTTGCAAAGATAGACCCATCTATGGTTGAAAATATAGATGACTATATAGCTATGGCTGAGATAGTTAAGAACGCAGTAGCTCCGTCAAAGATAAAAGGACTAGACGTGGTACTTAAAGAATCTGCAAACATAGAGGCGGTATCAAACTTTTCAAAGGATGCACTTGAAAAACAAGAGCAGCAACTAAAGGCTGAGCTGTTGGCTATTAATAATGACCTATTACAATCTGGTGTTATATCTGGTAATATGACAATAAAAGAGATACAAGAGATTTTAAATGCGATCAAGGATCCAGAGTATAAGATGGATAGCCAAGAAAAGGAGAGATACATTAGATCTTATCTGTCAAAAAGATTTGAATCACTGGCATCAATAGTTACAGAAATTATAAAGACTAATCAAAATCCACTAACTGGAGAACAGGTAGCTATAACAGTTAAAGATAGAGCTATAATATCAGATTTATTGGATGTTGACATGTCAGAGATGTCTATTAGAGATGCTATATTTGCTGTCGAGGCAATGGATAACTTTGTCAATAACGGAATCACTAGCAAGCTAGAGGGAGCGTTGTCTGCATACAAGGGGCAAGTTGGCCTTAAACAAGAGATAAAGTCTGGTAAGGTTGCTAGAGCATTAAGGCTTTACTTTAGTAAAAAAATAGGCAGGTATTTTGCAACTGAGTTCACACCTCTTCCACTAATGATGGAGAGGATGTTTAGTGGAGTTAAAAGTGGGATAAGTGTGATGAGGTCCATGGGACTTGATCTTGTTATTAACGGTGTTAATAAGGCGAACTATCTACACAATAAGATAATAAATGAGTACTACGAAAAGTTTATAAAGAATAGTAAGACATTCCATAACCCTGAAAATATATACGAAAGGGGCATGCTGTCATTCTTAAAAAGAAATGTTACTGGTTCATTAGAAGAAATGAAGGCAGAAACAAGCAGAAGAATTAAGATGATAGAGGAAAGTATTGCTACCCTAATGAATGATGGAGATGAAACACAAAAAGCTATGGCAGAAATTTATCAAAAGGTATTTGATAAGTTAGATGTAAGTTCTGGAGATATAAACGTGATCGACTCAAGGGCATCAAAGGAAAATAGAGATGCCGTTGACTGGTGGGTTGACCAGTGGTCCAAACACTATCAAGACCTTCACGATGTTAGTTTGTCTGTATATAACTATGACCTAGGTAGTGATATTAACTATACCCCAGACAGATACAAGACAATAAAGACTGAATCATTTGATCAATCATTAACAGAAAGAAACTCATCATTCTTAATCAACATGGACCACATGACAGATAAGGGTCAAACAGGAGTGTTGATGCAAGCAAACAGGCCAAAGGTTATGCCAGAGGGTAGGTACATAAGCCTTGATTTTGATACAAACAACTCAAGCTCGTTGAAGGGTGCACTGGTAGATATAAATACAGCAGCTGGTATAAGACAGGTAGATGGATTCTTAAATTCAAAATTATTGAGTAAGCTAATACCTATATCTGAAGATAGAGCTGTACTAATACAAAGAACAAATAGATACATAAGAAGAGCCAAGGGGAAAATATTTATTCCTACAGATTTGTATAAGGATGTAGATGCTGTTCTTAATTTTGCCGCTAGCCTTGGTGTTGGTAAGGCACTAGGTGGCGTACTACAGTCAGTAAAACAAACAATACCTATCGCAATAAGCACAGCTATAAATACTGGAAAGTTTAACATGTCTAGCTTTGAGTTCAATGAGTGGCTAAACAAGACTGGTATGCCAATATCAAATAGAGGTATTGAGTCACTATCTACGATAGAGTCTATGGACAGAAGAATGGAAGCCAAAGGGACCAAGGTTAGGGACTCACTAAAGTGGATTCAAGAAAAACAACAGCTGTATGTAAAGTGGTTCTTATCAAAGCCAGATGTATTTATTGCAAGGTCTGGATTCCAGTCATACTACTTACAATACATGGGAGAGAGTTCTATTGACTGGGCTAATCATGAACCAAATCAAGATGCATTAAACTATGCTCAGGCTATGGTTGACAGACAACAAAATATATCAGACCCAATGCTTGGTGGAGAATTCTTAACTGCTGAAGACGGTATGAAGAGAATGGCTAAAAAGATATTATTCCCATTTGCTTCTTTTGGATTAAATCAAAAGGCTAGGTTAAATTCAGATATAATAAGTATATTCTCCAAGACAACTAGTACTGAAGATCGAAAAATTGCAAGAAAATCAGCTGCTGCTACATTAGCGGAGATGGTTGCGTATAGGGCAATATCTATTGGTATTGGTTATGGTTTCTATAAGGCTGCTGCTGCAATAGTTTCGGGACTTATTGGTGATGATGACGATGACGACAAGGAGAACGACAAGAAATGGCTTGAAAGTTCGACAAAGTTCCCTGTTAAGTCAATGATAAATGATATGTTTTCTCCTATTCAAATGACAGATAGATATGTTACAATGTCTACTGACTATTTACTATCTCTTACTACTGGAGACACTGAAGCTGAACTAGATGAACTAGTTAAACAAGAAAACGAAATAAGATCGTTAAAGGATCAAGATCCAATGACAGAGAGACAGGAAGAAAAGTTCAGACAAGAAACAAAGAATAAAAGTTTGTATCAGGTTGGAAGCAAGTATGATGATAATTATGGATTAGGTATGATATCAATCGCATCAGATCTATATAAGAAAATATACGATGACTATAGCTTAGCTACTACTGGAGAATTTGAGGATGACTACAAGGGAAACATAACCATAAAGAGGATTAGACCTGTAGAGCAAGACTTAATGAAGAATACTCTTTACTTCTCTACGCTATTTGCGATGGGTATACTTCCAAAAGAGTCAGACCAAATGGTTACAAAGGTTGTTAGTATGATTAAAAAGAATGCCATGTCTGAGTCAGAATATGAAAAGTATGAAGACTTTAAGAAAGAGTTTAAACGTGAGCCTTCTCCATTTGAGATGGGAATGATTAAGTCTGACAAGAAGTATGACTATATATCTAAAGATATTGACTGGGTAAACAGAGGAGGTGGATTAACATTAGATCAAGGTAGAGAGTATGTTAAGCTATTAAATATAATGGGAGAGGTTAATAGTAGTACATTGCTTGAAATAAAGGCAGGAAAGACAGCAGATCAGATATCTAAGTCCATGAGGGCAAAGTTATAGCACCAGTGCACCATGTCAACTTGACGCTGTATAAAGAATGGATGGTAAGAGATCTCAATACGAACTCTTACGTTCTTCTTTTTATATATGTAGTCCTCGACTACGGCACACATTGCCTCTAGTGTTATATTTTCCATACACAAATGTACCTTTTTTTAAAATTACTAACAAAAAAAATATACTGTATCTTTGTAGATATGGCATATTTAAATTCAAACATTCCTACTATAACTTGTTTTATAAGAAATGAATTCTTATTTAATAATGAACAGGGTCACGGTGAGCATACTTTAGCTGACGTGCATTCAGTTGCATCTATACAAAAGAGGGTGCCATTATTTGAAGCATTTTTAGAGAATGGAGTTAACTGGACGAGAAGACCTATAAACGCATTTTGTTGGAAAAAAGACGCTGAGATTTTGCCACTTACAGAGCATGTGTATTGGGATTGTTTTTCTTCTTATATAGACGTGCAGGTAAGAGAAAGAATGTTTGGATTACGTGCAGATTTAATTTCTATAACAAAAGTTAAGAGGCAGGGTACATATATGTTTACCCTTGATTGGTCACATGAAAATAGAAACATGTTAGACACTAACTTTTCTGAAACACCTGAGCATAAATGTGGTCACGTATTTAAAATGGATAATGGTAATTACTTTATCTATCCTAATAATAGAATAATTTGGGCAGACAAGTCATGGACTTTTAATAGAATAGACAAGAACCCAGGATATAAAATTGACATGAACATATACTCAGTAGAGAATGATAACCAATATGAAACTGATTATAGTTATATTACAGAGTTTAATGAAAATAAAGACAATGGCTGAACAAAAAAAAATGAAGACTGCTGCGTGGACACGCAGTGCTGGTAAATCTAAGTCAGGTGGATTAAACGCTAAAGGCGTGGCGAGTTATAGAGCAGACAACCCTGGAAGCAAACTTAAGATGGCAGTAACTACTCCTCCATCTAAAATTAAACCAGGGAGCAAGGACGAAAAAAGAAGAAAAAGCTTTTGCGCTAGAATGTCTGGCATGCCAGGCCCTGCTAAAAAACCAAATGGTGAACCTACAAGAAAGACTCTTGCATTAAAAAAATGGAACTGTTAAGGCAAAATATAGTTTACAAAAAGTAGCCAATATGTTAGCTATATTATACATTATGCCATCATTATGGCTATTATGATGGCTATAACCAACCTTTTTACCAACCTTTTTACCAACCTTATTCTGGAAAAATTCATGCAAATAAACGGTAATCGTCCGATTATACCGTAAAATTTTGTCACAAATCTTGGCATTAATTATGATTTTGATTAAAATAGGTGCGTGAGTCTGGCCACCTGGCCGTGCTCCTTGTGGTGTATGAATGCCTCGACCGCCTGTGGTGAATGCTGATACCCGTTACGGTGGTGCCAACTATCAGTGCCAGAGGGGCTACGCAAAGTTTCAACATTTACAGACATGAAATCTTTCGAGCTCTTGTGGTGAACATGGTGCCCATAAATATATCTGTGCCTGCACTCGTGCCATGACGAACCAGACTCATGCGCCATAAGCAGTGGAAGGTTGGCAATCTTAGCACCATCCATGTGGGTTGATCCGATTAGGTTCTCACCATACACAGAGTACTTTCTGTGTCTCATGTCATTATTAAATGTGACATTTTTTGATTTAATGAACCAAGCCTCAACGCATTGTAGTAGCATGAAACCAGACATGAAGTCATGGTTGCTTGGGTTATACACGACCTCAACGTCTGCAATAGCAGACAGTGTCTCAATTATCTCTACAAGTAACTTCTTTGCTGTTACAAAGTTCTCGTACCACATGCCGTCAGTGTCCTGTGGAGTGCCTGATGTGGTACCTCTCTTTGGATTGTCAATGTGTAGTATGTCGTTTCCAGTGATGAATATTATCTTGTCTATATTAAATCCACTAGACTTATTTAGTATGCCCTGTAGTCCCTCCTTAACCCTCTGAACTGCTATCTGAGAGTTGTAGTCCTCACCAGTCTCAAAAGACGAGCATAGCTTACCTATGTGTATGTCAGCTGGATCAAACACTAGGCAGTGACCGTCCTTAATCTTCTCCCTCTTTATTTTTTTATAGTTAGGTGCCCAAGTCTTTACCTCTTCAATTAATTCACTTTGAAATTGATCAAGGTCTACCTTGTTGGATGCGTTTATTGAGAACTGCTTACCCTTGTACCAATAATAATTTACTGTCGCTGGATCAATACCGACCTCATTACATTCAGCATATAAGGCTCTGTTTTTAATGTAAGTAGAAATGCCTTTTCTTAGGGTATCGTTATGTTCAATTCTGAATTCTTTTGATATCAACTTAGATATCTCTGTCTTGTTTTTTTGACCGCCATTAAATAATTCAATAGCTCTGTCATAATAAGTAGTTTTCATGTGTTTTTTGGAGGTCCTTTAGGACTTTAATTAAATTTAAAATATTTGATTTTAATTCATCATCATTTTCATCCATAAGAGCTTCGTAAATATTATCAGTGAGTTCATTGATCTCTGACATCGTACTATTTACATAATTTACTATACTCATATATTTATTATTTAATATAAAGATTAGCAAATATAAATATAAATTAATACTTATAAGACACATTTGATAAAAAAAATATATTTTTTATTTCATATGTCATTGTGTATTTGTGTATATCATTTACTCTTGCTACATCTTCTATGGTACTAATAAATATTGGATTTAAGTTATTGTCTAAGGTTATTGGTTGTTTTTCAACAGTTCTGTGTACTCTAGATAGCTTGCTTGACTTAGATATTGGTAACAATGTGACACTAATATCTGCACAGTATACAGCTCTTAAAGGTCTAGTAACCATTGCCTAAATATAGTGCCCATATTAACGACCTGTGTGTAGAATTCCATTAAATCTTCATCTGATTCATTAATAACTCTTTTGTTTAGTGAGTATCCCATCTTGTCTACCTCTGCAATAAAGTCATTGCCAGATTTCTTTACCTGCCTGTTGTACAGGTGAGGATACTCATCCTTAACATCCTCCATGAAGTCCATCATTACTGGTAAAATAGCTACCAAGCAGGCCAGCTTCTTCTCGTTGCTTATAGATTTTTTTTTCGTCATTGCTTAAATTTTTAAATGAATAGTTTTTTTCTGTTAACATTTCTTCTTCGGTAAAGTATGCCTGATCTTTATGTCCTAAAATAGCAACGCTTTTCTTTAGGGAAAAGAATGCATGTATTGACATAAAACTTATACCTAACTTCTTTGCAATTTTTCGCATGCTATGTCCTAGCATGATAAGTTCTTTTATTTCATGGTACTTGTCAAGTATCAACTTCTCTTTTACCGTTCCCATCTTGTATATACGCCTTGATTCCATGATTATGAAGTTCTTTAATTCTATAAATTTGTAGTGGTCTTGGCTTCTTGCCGTCACGCTTTACCTCTATGAACTCAACGTCTGAGTTCTTTGGTATCGCTATTAGATCAGGTATCCCTGGCTTGTTTGTCATTGATAGCTTTATAACATAATAGCCATCAGCCTCCAGCTTCTTTATTATCTTTGCCTGTATCTGTTGCTCGGTCATTGAATATGCAATAGTGCTTGTCTAAGTGATTAGTAAGCTTACTTAAGTCAGCAAATCTAACAAAATTCATATTACTATCCAACACCTTTGCCTCTTTTATTTTAATGCACCCGTCTTCAAATGCATACCTTGATATCTGTATTACTAACTTAGTTGGTACCTCTAGGTCAAAGGTCTTTATTAACAACTGCACCATCGGATCGTTTATCATCTTTTCTATATTTAATTTCTTTATTAATTAATTCCATGTGCCATCCATCACCACCATAGTCAATTACTGCCTGTAGGTAGTCATCATCCATATCAGCTATGGGTATCCACGTAAGTGGTTGTTTGCCATCCTTACCTCTGCTGCCTCTTGCTGCATACTTTCTGACTATCTCAAAATCATCATCTGCATAGACATAGTAAGTTTCAATCTTATCCATGCCCATTGCACCATATCTTTCATACTCATTGCCACCATCTGCCATAGCATCATTGGGGCATCCACATGTTACATAGTCGTGCCTGTGTCTACTTACTAATACCTTATTACACTCAAGGCATTTTACTGAGTTATATACTATCTGTCTCATATTATTTTTAGTTAATTATCGTGATTAATACTTAAATTTCATGCTTTGCGCTCATTTTACTTAATTTGCACCAAATTTTATCATTTCTATTTAAGTAATGGGGCAATTTTTACCCCTTATACTTTATCAATTTGTTATGCTATACTTCGCCAAAAGTGGTTAAAATTTGTAGTTTTGGCTAGCTATACTTAATTATTGTTCGTTTATATTTATTCTTTCACTATAAAAATCTTTTTCTATTTGAATCCAATCGTCAGTAATGAAATTTAACGGGTCTTCAAACACAACCTCCTCGATAGCTTTTTTTATTTCTTTAATCTCTTCAATACTTGAAAAGTAGGGATGCTGAAATCCATTGACCCACTGGTACCCGTTTTCTAAGTATACATGTATTTTACACTCGTTTGTCTCTTTATTAAAGTGTTCGAAGTGCCAGCCAATCTCAAGATGAAACTCAATATTGTCAATCTCATAGTATAGCTCTGCTTTGTTTTTCTCAATTGTTAAGTCTTGTAAGTTCATTTAATTAATTTTAAAGTTTAGTATAGTCTTTCTTAAATATATTCAAGGTATAGTTCTTCTTGCTTTTGACAGCACTATATATCTTGTCCTCTATCCCACCCCTCGAAAAGATCCAGTACACCTTGTTGTACATCCGATCAATTGTTGTCATCCGATCCCTAGCCTGCCAGTAAGACACTGCGCTAAAGTCTATGTTATAGAACACCAAGTACTTAGCATTCTTAAGGCTTATACCCTCACGACCAGATACTATCTGTAGAGCTATCGACTTGTCCGTTGCATTAAATTCATCTAGGTCTGACGTTAGATTGTCTGGACCAAACGTTTCCATTAGTGCATCTAGCTCAGCCTTAAACTTGTAGAAGATGCCGATCTTAGTGCCTGAGAATCTGTCTCTTATGAACTCAGCCTTGGAGTAGTCTATAACCATCCTGTTCTCACTCTCAAACTTTACGGTGCCACTCCATAGCTGGTGTAACTTCTGCATCAACTTTACTGGGGTGTCGCCAAGTATCACCTCGTCTGATCCATCGACAACCAAGTCACGTTCCAGTCTCTTCACAATCATCTTTGTCTTGTCGCTCATCTCCACGTACAATACCTCCTCGTCAATGTCGGTGCTGAATCCAGCCTCCTTTTGAGTGTACGATATGACGTAGCTAGATATGGCTCCCATTATCTTTGTCTCGTTGCCCTTTGAGTACTCATTTATCATAAGCCCGTTGATCTTCCTCTGGAACTTATGCACGTAGTCATCTGCCCACCTATAGAAGTTAATGTAATGCCTAAATGGGTTCATCGGATGAACGTAGAACTGATGGTATATCTGAGAGTAAGACTCTGGTGTCAGTGTGCCTGTCATTAGTATCAACCTGCAACCATTGTTTAAACCTACCAAGTGCTTAACCTGTTTCGCCCTTAAGCTTGGCTTAGGGAACGCAGACATGGTGTGTGACTCATCGCATATTATGAAGTCGTAATGAGTTTGCTTGATCTTGTGTATGCTCTCGTAGTTGGTAATGGTAATCTCAAATGGTGGTCGCATGGTGTCGTAGTCAGACTGTATGGATGATATAGCTTTCTTCTTTGTCAAGAACAGCACGTTCTTTGCTCCAGATAGCCTACACACCTCCATGGATGTGTAGGTCTTCCCAAGCCTAACCTCCATCGCTAGGCATAGTATGTTGTGCCTGTCTATGATGTCTGCCCCCCTTCTTGATATATCTACCTGATAAGGTCTTAGTTCCATCTGCTTAAAAGTTTAGTTCTGTGTTCACATCTTTCTTGGCGATGAACTCTACCATCTTTCCCATTGCATTTCTAAATATCCTTGGCTTTTCTCCAAACTTAAAGTTACCATATGAGTCGAGCCACTTGTAGAACTTGTTGTGGGATATCTTGTATCGTCCATAGTTGCCGTAGTCAGGGTACTCACTAACAAAATTATTATATATGTTCTGACCTATCGTTATCGAACCAAGCCTTGTGTCTACATTGTCATCAGCCGTTACCCATTCCCAAAAGTCAGTGCTGGTCTCAGCGATAAACTTGCGTGTCTTTAGGTTCATGAACTGACTCTTTATCAGTCCACTAGACAAATATGTCTGTATGTTCTGTATCATGTAGTTGTCAAACTTAGTCCACTCAACCTTGCTCCATCCAGAGAACAGCATGTGACCAAACTCACTCTCAGGAGTAAATGATTTGTTGTAGTACTGCTTGAACTCTAGGTCCCACTTACGCCTCTCGAACGAGTTGCCTGCACCCTTGATCGCATAGTTTGTCGTTATGACAATCTTTGGTGCGTCCTCAAATGGGATGTGTATCTCGTCCTTGTTCTTCTTCTCTAGGGTTATGCCCTCTGTAATTATACTGAACAACCTCTCGAAGTCAAAGTTTTTACTAACGTCATCGAATACTAATGTCTGAGTGTCTACCTGTACCCTTTGGTATGGGAAAGACTTCTGGAAGCTAAACCCCTTGCCATCTATTATAACCATCTTCTTCATGTGGCTGATAGATTTTACAAATATCCCCTTGCCCGTGCCACCCTCTGGGTTATCACTGATGACCTCGTCATTAAGTATCACAGCAGGACAATAGCTAGCTGGCTTGTGGCTGTGCATCAGGTATCCAAGCGTAGACTCCATCGACCTCATCCTCTCAGCACTACCACCAGATATGTTCTTGATGAAGGTATTGAACTCACATATATCGCTTGGCGATTTTATGAAGTTACGACCGATCTTCTGCTTTTCCCACACGTATCCGTTCAGCTCCCTGTAGTCTATTATCTCCACATCGTCCTTGGTGACCTTTACGGCACAGTTGTTATAGTATATATACGAATCGTCTATCGTGTCTACCATGAACATTGGCTCTACCTTTGACACATAGTTTAAGAACGTCTCTTGAAAGAACTTAGTGTTAATAGCAAAGAAGTTGTACACAGACATGTCGTCAATTCCAAGCAGGTACTCAAGAACAAAGTCCTTTATCACCTCCTCGTTTACGTCAGATATGGTGTTGTTAACCACCCTAACAAATACAAAGTTGTTAGACTCAGCTGGGTAGTACTTGTAGAACCCATTGATTCTCAGGTACTCCCTAAACAGGTGAGGAACCAGATCAATCTTGCCCTTGCTTGTCTTGGTCCAAAATGTATTGCTGTCAGCTGTCTCGATCAGGTAGTCAATAACGTCTACGCTATGATTGGCCTTGACCTCCTTCTCTGGTACACCCTTCTTAAGGTCGTTCTTTATGTTGGTTGTCTTGTCTATGTCCTCGTAGAACTTAGTCCCATGTGATGCAATGTTTCTATACGCTGACCACACGATCGTGCCTATCTCCTTCTCCATGTCCCCATCGTCATAAGACATCAACACAGACTTGGCCTCCTCTTGTGGTATACCAAACTCATTTAATGCTGACGCTAGGATGAACAGGTTGTTGTTTCTCTGTCCCTTGACCATGCCGTAGCTCTTGTTCCACCATATGGTGAGCCTCCTTGTTATCTCGTTTGTGTCGTTTATAACGATCTTTGGCCTTACGTATGCAACGTCTGACGAGTCAGAGTCCATCTCTGTCCACGTAGACGACAGCTCATTTACGTAGATGTTCTCGTCATATGACTCGTAGCACACACGTGAAATATTTTTACAGCTGACGTCGAACTCGTCACAATCATAATACTTTTTAAGTGCAGAGAAATACTTCTTGTGGTTCATCGGGTCCTTTGGTATGCTAACCAAGACCTTTAGTCCATCACCAGATGGTGACGTGAACACACAGTAGCTGTACTTATCCTCCATTAGCATCTCCCTCTTGTTGTACAGGTCCTGCTCATTTTTAAATCCGTCAAAGTCTATGCATATAAATCCGCTGTGCTCTATAATCGCATTGTCTGATCGCCTGCTGAATGTACCAGAGAAACATATCGCTGGTAATTTCTTCTTCTTTTCGTTCCTCTCGTCCTTGTTAGATGAGTTCCTTACATCCATCACCTTGTCCTTTGAGGCACCATTTCTTATTCTATCGATTGCCATTGAGACATCCTTGTAGAACGGCTCAGAGGTGTCGTTTATACTTCTGAAGTAAGTTATCATTTGCTTAGTTCTTTTTTTAGCTTGGTTAGGTATAGTATGTTGTCCATCTGCTCCTCTATGGCGTGGTCTATCCACTCAGTGACAGACAAATCATCTCTGTCCATAGTGTTGTTATACTTCTTAATCCCCTTGATCGATCTTTCTTTGAATCGAAAAATTACAGAGTCGACTATAGTGTCAACCTGACCTTGTGTTGAGTTTGAATACCACATATACATTAAAATTAAATTGATTACTTAAAAAAGAGGGTAGGCCATCCATAACTGCCTACCCAGAGTTTTTCCAAAAATGGTTGGTTAACCACAGAACCCTAACTGTACCTATGAAGTGAAGTCGGGATAGGACTCGAACCCATGACCATGTGACCATCTCACATCCCGACTTATCAACCTATTTCTTTTTCATCATACTATCTAACCAATGACCGATGAATACTGGCATAGATAGCCAGCCTAGAAGCACGCACCATAATATGATGACGAACTTCCCAATCCTATTTGTTAGTGGATCATGTAGCACGCCAAACATAAATAAGGATGAAAATAAATAATAAAACAACAACATAATTAAAAGGGTAAGTCTGCGTCAGTGTCGTTTGCATCACCTACAGCAATAGCTGGATCTGGCATCTTAGCCCCCTCTATCGCATCTACCCTCCATGCCTCTAAGTTGTTGAAGTACTTGCCTTGGTACTCACGTCCTCTGATACGAAAGCATACCTCGACCTCTTGACCCTCAGCGATCTGATCTAACTTTTCGCAGTTGTTCTGCGTCAGCTGAAATGAAATATCTTGTGGATACTTCTCGTCAGGCTCGTTCAATACGAACTCTCGCTTTTGGAACTTGTCCGTGATCTGAACCGTGTCATTGATCACCTTAATCACCCCCCTCATTTTAAAATCACTCATGTGTTTTTTGATTTTAGTAAATTATAATACTCATTTGCATACTTCTCGGCAGCAGCTAGCCGTTTGTCCATCTTGACAATATCATCGCTCGTAAGCTTTACAGGTACTATTGTAGCCCTCAGTTCATCGTTTAGGTCCTCCATGTAGTGAAGGCTATCATGCTCGTACTCTGGCTTTAACGCCTCTGGAGTGGTTGTCAAAATAAATGCAACCTCACCATCAGACCAGTCATCTCCAGTCATCTTAGTCAGCATGTATAGGTAGTGTTTTACTTGCCACTCATAGCCACTATCGTATGCCTTCTTCACCGTTTTGGGAAACGTCTTCTTTGACCATGACGACTTCAAGTCGATCACCTTTCTATTCTCAATATCAACAATGTCTGGGTGACCACCAGATATGCCGTGCTCAAGCTCGTAGAAATTGTCAAACGCCTCCTGCTTGTGGTAGCTCGTAAAGAAGATACGATTATATATCTCGCACGACTCTGCCTCCACGTCCCATCCCTTCTGTGTCTTTGAGTTGGAGAAGTTCTCCTCGTACATGTACACCTGCTGATCAATAATGTCCTCGATCAGTCCCTTGGCTCCTGTGCTTAGCTCTACCGAGTCCTTCTTTAGCTCCAGCTTGTCACGCTCAATTGCCTGCTTATCTGTTAACTTTATCTTAGACTTTAGTTCACTTAGCTTTGCCAGCTGGATGTCTGTAAGTCCGTCGTCGCCCAAGAACAATGGTGCGCATGACGATGATCTAATTCTTAATTTCATTTAGTATCTCCATTTGTTCGTTAGTAATAGTGTACGCCTTCTTGATCTTGTCAATGGTCGTTCTGCCAGACTCCAGAGCCTCGATGGCCTTTGTCATCTGGTCAGCTGTTAGTGTAGGTAGCTCCTTCTTTGGTAAAGGTCGGACGCTAAATCGTAGCGCATCAACCAATCCTTGAGGGCTCTTGACCTTCTCTGTCATCATTACAATCTGCTTGCCTACGTAGTCTTCTGCGTTGAATGAGCTGAAGAATGTCTCTAGTCGCTTGAAGTTTGACCTGTTGCATATCATTGGCTTGTCAAATTCTTTTAGCTTCACGAAGACCTTGTCCTCCTTGCCCATCTCTCCGACAAATACGTCTTGGTATATCCGTTCGATTGTTACAACCTTTGGCTCGTATTTTCCATTTACCTCCAAGTCCCACGAGCCTAGGTACTTGTTGTCTTTCATTAGATTTCTCCAGTGTGCCATATATATTTATTTAATTAGGGGGTTACAAAGATTATAAAATTTCGCTTAACAGCAATGAATATCTATCTTTTTTTATTAACAATTTCTGTTTTCGTTCCGTGAGCTCGTTAATGTTGTACAGGTCAGAGTCCATCTCGGCGTAGCGTATCAATGACTCTACCTTCTTAATCTTTCTGTCGCAAACGTCTACGTTTAGGTTGTAGCAACCTGCCAGCCAGCCGTTGTTCTCGAATACAAGCATCTGAAATTCATCTATCTTTTCGTACTTGTCGTTAGATGTCATCGTGTTCATAATCTCAATGCGATTGTCAGAGTCAAACAACTCTATCTTTACTCCGTGGTCTATGTACCACGAGCTGTATCCCGTTCGGTAGATCTTATCTTCCGATGTCAGGTCGTTCCATGATTTATTCTGGTTCATATATATATAGATATTTATTAAAAAAAAATAATTCAGTGTACACATTCCCTTGGTGTTTAACAACTACTCTATAATATCCATTTTGTATTTTGTTACAAAATAAAACATATACACGATTTCTATCTTTATAGTCAGGCCAATGTGATACTATTAAAACATCAGACTTTTTATCTATAACAGTAAAATTTGTGTCTCGATCATTAGCGTCTAACACACGCATGATTGTATGAATAGCCTCGTTTTTTGTCTTCAATATTGAGGAGAATACATCGTCCCCGTTATCTAATCGCACCGAGTCTAAACCCACGAAGTTTTGTGCGAATGATGCTACCGATATTCCTATGAATAGCATCGTTGTTTTAAGTGTTCTCATTTTATATTTAATTTAAGTTAAATTACTAATTCTCCAAATGCAATAATCATATAGTACACAAGGAATATAGACGAACCCATAGCTATTATAATTAAGGATCCCCCTATCAACCTGTGCCTTACAAGTCGTATTGATAGCCAGCACGATAGCGTGAAGACTGCCAACGATATTAAAAAATTTGTCATGTCTTAAGTTTTAGTGAACCTTGGACTGCACCCAAGGAGTATGCTAGGGCGGAAGCCCCTCTCTTTTATCTTGTAAATCTTAATCGTGTCATCTACTATCTCATCGAATACCTTCTCGTCTATCTCGTAGTCCATGTATGGTATAACCTTCTGACCCATCTCGTTGGTCTCTGCATTATTGAATAGCTCGTCAAACGATGCTGGCGGTGTCGAGTATGCGTACAGCTGTCGGTAGCAGTGCATGATCGCTATGTCTATTTTTTTTTGTCTCATTGCTCTAGTTTTAGTTTCTCGATTAGTGTTAGTAATGTTATGTACTTAGTTTGTAGTCTCTGAGTGCTCGGGTCTTTGTATCCAAATTCAGATACCATCTCCTCGTACTCATCCTTTAGCTCTAGCATGTAGTCAAGGATAATTGCTGTCATTTGTTCTTTTTCCATTTGTTTCTAGTTTAATAGTTCATACCATAATCTTTTAGGTCTATTGGAGAAATTTTTCCGCTCTCTAATAAATCAATTAGCCCGTGAAATTGTTCTGCTCCATCAATTCCCATGTCGTTCATATCCTTTATAAAACGAATCACGTGCTCATAACAATAGTCAATCGCATCGTCTGTTGTTGTTTCTTCTGTCATATCGTTTTTTTATAGTCAATAAAAAATCCTATCGCCACAATGATGTTCATACCGCATGACATTAGTATCTCGTGGATGTCAGCGTACACATTCATCGACAGGTGCACGTGACCCACCATCCAAAAAGGTATGGACAAGTTTTGGCTTATCCACACCATCGTGTACAATAGGAATCTTCTCATAACTTGCAAATGTATATAATGTTACCGCTGTCTCCAAACTTTTTTAAGGCATCGGAATAATTCCTTGCGTCTACGTTCACTCCCGAACATAGACCCCTCGATATCTCGAAGCATATGTGGTAGGTATTCATAGCTCTAGCTCTATGTGATCAATAACCTGGTACTCGTAGTCAACGTCATTGTTGTACGGGTATGCCTGTATGATGTAGTTTAGCCACTCCTTCTCGTTCTTAAACTCGTGCTTCTGCATGTAGTCGAAGTGCACGTCAAACTTGCCCTCGGCAAACTCGATGGTGTACCACTCGTCTAGGTCATCAAACTGAATGGTCTTGGTCTCAACTCCGTAAGTCAGCTCAACAAATCGGAGGATAGGATTGATTTTTGCTTTCATATTTTTATGGGTTATATTAAATTTACTCATTATCTGCTCCTCCTCCATTATTAAGGCGGAGCCGTATACATTCATTATTTCATTTGAAGTCATTTGTTCATCTTTCATTAATTGGCTGAATAGCCATTCTACTGCGGTTTGTTTCATTTAGTGTTGGTTTTTAGTGATTAGTGTTGGTTTATGTTGATTTTATGTTGATTTGAAATTCTGTATCCCTTGGTACTGCTAGGTTTGTGTTAGAATGTTAATTTTTACCCTTCTATAGAGAAAAAAAAAATAAATTATATATATATAGTATATAGTGAACTATATACTGTAAGTATTTTAATTTCACGCTAGTTTTGTCTTCAAAATCAACATTTCGACACAAAGTCAATGGTAGTAAGGCTTTCAGAAAAAAAAATCAACACTAAATCAACACGAGTCAACACTAAAAATAGTTAAACGATTGATTGATAGGTTTTTAGCTGTTTTGATTTCAACACTCACAATCATAGGTCTATGGTGTGGCCGTTGTCAATGTTGAAGATGGCCTTCTGATTGTTAATCCTGCCCATCAAGATTGCGTCCACTAGGTTGGGCAGAACAATTGATACGTCGAGGTACAGCCACCCATCGTCTACCCAACCGCCTATATTGTTCTCAGGCATAGATAGTTCGAGCCCGTGTATAGATATGAATTCCTTGATTGTCTGCTCGATCGATTCTCGGGTCTCGTCTATTGGTGTCTTGGAGCCTCCCTTAAGACTGACCGCATATCCAGTTGTTGGTGATGTACCATTTGATAGATTGAATGTGGCTCCACCATTCTCGATGATGGAGTCCACGAAGTCATGTAGGTTTTTCATAGTTTCTAGTTGGTTGTTAAAATTATTTCCGTTAGTATTGAGTTAGTCTCAGCGTCATATAGACCTTCTGATATTCTATTCACTTGATTTACATCGCTGTCTTCGTCTTGTCTATAAGATACTTCGATGTTTGATAAATTATATCCATTGTATATTAATAAATTCAATTTATCTAATAATTCTTGTGCGTTCATAGTTTCTAGGTTTTAAAGGTTTATATTTCGTTATTTAATCTAAGGAATTTCTCGTAATCAGAAAGTAATTTTATTAGACTTGTAGTTTGTGATTCATTGAATGTCTTACTTAATGTCTTAATAAATTTCTCAGCGTGAAGTTTTCTTGATACTTTCTCAAATGCCTCAAGTGCATTTCCGTTGTCAGATTTCATATGTTCTAGGGTTAGTTAATTATTTTAATTCTTCAGCGTTCCAAATTCTGCGATGGGTATTTGTTTCGTACAACATACCAATGTAATTGGTTGTTTTATCGAATGGAATATCTCCACCGCAAAAGATATTATTCCTTACCAAAATTTCGTGGGCTTGTTCTTGTGTCATAGTTTCTAAGTTTTAAAGGTTACAAAAAAAATCGTCATCAGAAAATAATGTCGCTATAAAATGTTCGTTTAATTGTTCGATTGTCATCTCTTCTCTATCTGATAATTCAAATAGCTCGTCTTGGTTTAATTGGCTTATTGTTCTGTACATGGTTACTTAAGTTTAGTGGTTATTATTTCTATACCTACACCTATAGCGTAGAATATCTCTTCGTTGATGTGCTCGTTATTAAACGCCATGTCTAGTGCTGACATCTTTTGTTTGTCAGTTAGGCTGTCGTCATCTACATCTCGGATGCTCCATAAATTGTCTACGTAATATCCTGCGTTGCGTAGTACTTGCTTTGCTTGTTCGGTTGTCATAGGTTCTGGGTTTTAAAGGTTAGTTACATTTCAATTCCACATTCAATTGCAGACATCTCGTCTATGTCCCCGTTCGGCATGATGATGCCTCGGTCGATTAATAGCTTGGCCGTCCGTCCGTAGTGGCCTTGTAAACTCCATGCTGAGCCATCTTTTATTAGTTCAGCGAACAGGTACACCATACCTGCTCCGTCTAGCATACCACATTCGTATGCTATAATTTGATCAATTTTGTTCATAGTTTATAGGTTTTAAATTTGGTTATCCGTATGTATAGTCGATTAGCTTGTAAGCCTTGAGCATCATTTCGAATGCCTTGACTTGATTCTTTAATTCATTAATATCGATTTCCTCCTCGTCAAGGTATCCGTCAATATCGTAGGACATAGCATCAAAATGCACCATCGTGTAGTCCATTAAATCATCTCGTAGGCCAATGTACTTTCGTATTAATTTAATTTCTTTAGTTTTCATAGGTTCTAAGTTTTAAAGTTCATATTCGTTTCCATTCTCGTCATAGTACACGTCATCGTCAATCTCTTCCCACTCCGTGTAGTACAAGACATCATTGTCGTATGCATATGATAATAATTCATCGTCTGACATTTGTAACATTTTTTCTGCACCTAATTCGTCAAAATCATAGGCACCATCTCTTACGTCATCTCTAAGTTCTTTCATGGTTAATTCAAGTGTTGAGGTGTAGTAAGTACCCTCACCCCATACCCACCCTTCGTTCATACCACGTCCCGTAGCATCACATTTTCTTGCATATTTTTTCATAGGTTCTAGTTTATTAGTGAATTTATTTTTCTATCATTCATTTCAATCATGTATAACTTACCATCGCTTTGGTCAAGCAAGACTCTTGTGTCTCCACTTTCTATCTTGCCCACATAGGCATACTCGCCAGTCAAGTAGTATATGATTCCGTTTTGGTCAATCGTCTCTGCTGATTGAAGTTTTAAGATTGTCATAGGTTCTAGGTTTTAAAATGTTAGTTTGTCAAATTCTGTGTACATGTCTGAATACTCCATTGGAAATCTGTCTTTCAATGCTTGGAGTAAGGTATCGTTGTCGTAGTACTCGTCGTCCCATATGCGTCCTGCACTTACGATTGGTTGTATGACCTTAGCAATTTGGTCATCGTCTAGTGTTGTTACTAGGTAGAAGTCCTCTTCTGACCACGCTGTTGTGTTGATTCTAATTACTCTCATAGGTTCTAGGTTTTAGGTTTATAGTACTCTCTCTCTTACTAGCTCAAGGAAGTTTGTCTTAGCTACCAACTCTTCGATTGTATCAAATAGGTCATTAGAGCCGTTGTATTGGTATTGTAGTTTTACACCTCGTGAGTATATGTTACCGAATGAATCTATTACGTCATTTAAACGAGCGACTTTTACCCTTACGAGTACACAACTTTCATGGTGCGATGATTGGGTATCGTCTCGTCTAATCAATACATCGGGCTGATCGGAGTGACCATTGTCCCTACCATACTTTTGAACTAAAGCCATAGGCAAGTCTGCTTTGAATAGATTCACTAAACGTATCGCCTCTTCGGTCGCTAGTTTATCCCATGCCTCCATATCAGCCTCTCTTCTAGCTAAATACTTTTCGATTTCATTTGTCTTATCGTTCAATGCATTTACGTTGATTAGATTGAACGTTGTAGTTGGTTTGTGCATAGCCTCAATTCTATTGAGTTCGTTTACTAATGCATCAACGATTTGCTGTTGGTTGGTTGTCATAGTTTCTAGGGTTTTAAAGGTTAATTAATCTTGACAAGCATACAATACTTGCGTCAAGCTATTGTATAAGAATTTTCCATTGTATGTCTCGCATCCAAATCGATTGATAGTGATGTCGTTATCACTTAGCTGTAGTGTAGTATAAGTTCCTGTGCGTTGACCATAGCTGTCAATATCGCATACATAATAAGTTCTCATAAGTTCTATTTTTTATTTGGTTGAAACATACTCTTTTTAAATCTAATCAATTGACCCTCCGTGTACTTAAGTAGGTCTTGTAGCTTGTCTCTATCAACGTCAATTATGCCGTGTATTGGGTGCTTGATGTCGTTGATGCCCACAAAGTTAATGTTGCGGTTCAATTGCTCTCTGATGGTTATCTCTCTGATGTATCCATCGGTCTTGTGGAAGCCGATATTGTTCATTCGCTCGTTCATAATTTCTATTTTTTAATAATGTTAAATACTCCATACTTGTGGCTTCCTTGAGCCATTAATGATGTATTGCAGTTGATATATCATGGCTTTGTATTTAAGCTAATAGTGACATATATAATCATAGATAATGATAAAATCATTAAGCAAACACCGATATATGTTGTTATATTATCCATTTCTTTTTTTTTAGTTAATTATTAATTATTGCATAGCGTTCGTTAAATTGCTCTTGAGTTACCTCATTATTCTCGATGCCCAAGTTGAACGCCACCTCAGTGACGAATTCCTCGTTCTCAGGGTTCAAGATGCTGTCAGGCCAATAGCCCGTGCATGTTTCGGTCTCTTTGACCATAGCGCAACCGCTTAGGATTATCATTGCTATTAAAATTGATATCGTTTTCATAGGTTCTAGTTTTGGTACCACGCCTCGTCAAACATGTAGTTATAACGATTCGTGATATAGTTGATAAAATTGTTTAAGTGACCCTCGTTTGAGAATTTTTTCTTCATAACGACCTGCTTTCCGCTGATGTTTATGAACGTCAGTACTACCTCCATGCTCTTACTCTTAATTTGTTAGTTCGTACTAAGATTCCCTCGTTGTAGAAGCCCCAAATTTCGAAGGCTCCATCAATCATGATGATTTTACTAGTCATTGTTTCTAGGTTTTAATTGGTTAAGATGCCTCACGGCATTTCGGTCATTGAGACCTCATCAGTTAACCTCCATGTCTTGCATTAAGTTCATCTTCAAGTGATTTTATTGCAGATTTTAATGCATTTAAATTCCAAGATAATCGCATATATTCATTGTACATTGGATTATTCTCGTATTCCTTTTGTTCCGAAATTACCCATTTTGATATAAGTTCAATGGCTTTCATTTTTACTTGTAATTCACTCATAATTTCTAACATATTTTCTAGGTTTTAATTGGTTAAGACAGCACCTTGCGAGTGCTGTTTCGTCTAGCTAAGACTCGTCAGTTAACCTTTAGATAGAGCAATGTACTCCGATGGTTATTACATTGTGTATGATTACTATTACTAATAAGATTACACCGCTCAGAAAGAGGATAGGGGCTGTTAATTGATTCATTGTGTAGGTTTTAATTGGTTAAGACAGCCCGTAGGCTGTTTCGTCTCATAAAGACTCGTCAGTCAACCTTGTAATCGCCAATGAATAGCTTACCATCTTTGAATGATGGTTGATACTCACCATGGCTAGCCGTCATGTCATTTGTCTCAAAGAACGTGCTGTAGCTAGCTAATTCCAAGTCATGAGACACAGCTATTACCTCGGCCTCGTCGCCATAAAATGGGTGCTCAAAGAATTCAATGATTTGACCTTTATCGTTTACCATCTTGCCGTAGCTTGTAGGCTCTTGAGCCATTAATTTTTGGTAGTTTATCATGTGTTCTAGGTATTTGTTGGTTAGTGGTGCAGTAGGTATCGCTCCTATTAATTAGTCGTTCTAACTGCACCTGTATATTGTTACTTGCACCACTCTTATATAGATGGAATCGAACCACCACAAGTATATTGTTTGTTGTTTTGGTGGGAGCATTAACACTCTGTTCTCCCCTATCGTTTTTGTCTTGCAATCACTCTCTATGCCTCACTATCTGAACATCTATCTATGTACCACCATAGCCTAACGACATTCATACCCTCGACATATACCATTTTGCATCGTGTACCTTTCCAAGAAAATCAACCTCGGCTCGTTTGCCTTACATACTAATAATGCTATTTGTTTATAAATGTTACAATTTGTGTGAAAGTTTTTTTTCAATTGACACGTTATTATTACAAATATATGATGTATCTTGCTATATATCAATGAGTTACGAGGACAAAAAATAATTAAAAAAAGTTTGTTATATTTTTGTAACGGCTGTTGTAACCCCTCCACTACAGCCGTGCGATTGGCTCAGATGCATTCATTTCGGTCGGTCGATTGGTCGACATATCGATTGGTCTCGATGCGTTTCTATTTAACATAATGCAAATTATAGTACAACATTTTTGGGCGGTCGGTCGGTCGGCCTATCGGTATGTCGGCTGATAGATGGCCATCAGAGTTAGCACATACGTAGTGGTAGCGATGGCTGTAGTGGTATCAACTGCACAGCGGAGGTGCACAGCTACGCCCTAGGAAAAGCTAGAAAATTCTGACTCAATAGGCCAAAATGGAGACCCCCCCTTCGATTTCAAATCGGTTTCCCTTTGGGCTGGCTCACGTCAGATGGGCTCATTGCCCAAAACCTACACATATTCAATCATATTTTTTTCATATCTTTGTAAAAACAATTATTATGAAGGACTATAACTCTATACCATTCAAAAACAAGGCGATCGATCGATTAACTAGGAACACAACCATAGTACCAGGCACTCAGAACAATGGCACTCAGATTCAAGAGGTGAAGGTTACTCCTAATCCAAAGGATGTCAGCTGGCAAAAATCTATGAATCCAAGGGGAGTAGCCTACCCTCTTTACCCAACAAAAATAGCTCAGAGAGATCAGTCTAACGATAAGCTTGTAGATAGCAGACCATACGAAGAAACACCAGAATATGAGGCGGATAAAAAAATGGCTAAAAAACCAAAAGTAAAAAACTCATTTACGGAGAAAATGGGACTTGGTACAATGTTAGGTGCGTCCGCATATGGAGTTGGAGAAATGATAAGGTCTACAATCGAGGATATAAAATTGAAAAAAAAATATAAGTAGTACATTTGTATCATGGAAGTCTACATAGAAAACAGAATGTCATTTGGTTTAAACTTAGGTTTCGAATTATTCCAACCAGACGATATATATGACGACTATGAGCTAGAGATAAATTTGTTAATAATAAAAATAATAATAGTATGGCACTAAGAAATGTAAGAACATCAAAAACAACAACACGAAAGAGTGAGGTTATTGTTAAATCTGTAAAACAGACACCAAAAAAGACTCCAGAGCGTATTGCTAAAGAGGCTAAGTATAACGCTGATTTAGAAGTATACAACAAATCTAAAGCTGATCAGTCTTCTGCTGAATCTGAATACTCATCCAGTATGGCTAAGTATAACGAGAACATGAAGACTTACAATGATAGCAAGGTTGGAACTCCATATGAAAGTATGTGGGGAGCAAGTTTAAATAAAGAACAACTGTCTAGGTTTAATGCTCAAGATCAAAAATTAAATCCAGGAGGAATGGTATCTTCAAAAATTAGAGTACGAAAGGGAGCAGATACAGAAGCATTCACAAAAAATTACGAAAAGAATACAGATAGAGGGTCTGGATGGTATTTACCTGAGTATGTAAAACCAAGTACTCCAGAAAAGAGAAAGACAACATCTGTTTCGGAGCCTGTTCAGGATTGGGAGGAAGAGATCCTTCCAATGAAGATAACATCAGTTTCAACTAAAAAAGGAAAACTAATACCAGCAAAAGAAGATGTTACATGGGAGGCTCCAGTAATGACAGAGAAAAAGGGGTCTCGTATGGGATACACTAAAATAAAGCCAGGTGGTAAAACTGGTATTAAGAATGCAGCACATCCATTTAATGAGAAAGCTGTTGGACCTAATAAAATAAAATACAACACTGAAAAACGACAATCTGCTGCATACTATGGAGACAGCACTTCAACAGGTGAACCAATAACAGGTAAAACTGAATCAGAGTTGCGTGGTTTAAAGAAAGAGACAAGAGGAGAATTTGGAAGAATGTTGAAAGAGGGTCGATTAGGAGATGCATTAACAGTAGAAAAGGACCTTTCTCAAATTAGAAAGGCAACTAGATATGTTAAAAAGGAGGAAGGTAATGATCTACGTTACTTTACACCAGACGCAATGTCTGGATATAAAGAATTTCAGACTCAAGAAAAGGGGAAAGCTTTTAGAGCTCAGTATGAAAATGCAACCAACAGAAACAACATTGCAACCCAACAGGCAAAACTTAACCAGGCACAACTTGGCGCAGCAGCTGCTAATGCATCACCTACTTCTTTCTACACTACTAGAGGCCAGATGAAGGATAAGTATAAAGAAAACAATCCAACCGCTAGTCCAAGACAGGTTCGGCAAGGAGTTCGGGCAGAAATTGCTGCAAACAAACAGCTGATTAAATCTGTAGCATCAAAACAAAAAGAAAAACAATAAAAATTACCCACCAATCGGTGGGTTTTTTGTTTTATATGATAAAATTTTACTAAATTTGACCAAAATATAATCAAATGATAGTAAAACAAGTCTATTTTGGCGATGAAGGCCAGAAAAAATTAAAAAACGGCATTAAAATTATCGCTGGGGCGGTAAAAAGCACATTAGGTGCCAGAGGTCGGACGGTATTAATAGAGTCAGAGAACCACGTAGGTGGTATTACCGTAACAAAGGACGGTGTGACGGTTGCAAAGTCGATCAACCTGTACGACCCAACCGAGAACCTGGCCGTTATGATGATGCGTCAGGCGGCAGACAAGACATCGACCGTTGCTGGTGACGGAACGACCACCTCGATCGTGTTGGCAGAGGCCATAATCAATGCAGCAGACGAGCACGTTGAGTCAAACACCAACGTGATAGAGGTGATACGTGAGATCAACGACATCACGGCATCTGTTGTGGCTAGGCTTAGCAAGATGAGCAAGAAGGTCACTGGCAAGAAGCTGTATGACGTGGCATCTATCAGCGCAAACAACGACAAACATATCGGCAAGATGATATCCGATGCATTCAACGAGGTTGACATGGTTACCGTGGAGAACAGCATGAACTCAGAGACTCACGTAGAGATTATTAGTGGGATGAAGATAGACCGTGGCTACACGTCTAAGTACTTCATCAACGACCACAAGAAGCAGGAGTGTGTCTTAGACAATCCATACGTACTGATCACAGATCACGAGATAAACAACCTATCAAACCTAGAGTCTATACTGGCTCCAATTGTTAGTCAGGGTAGATCGTTATTAATCATAGGCACTCTTGGCCAGAACGCAGTGAACACACTAAATGTGAACGTGGCACAGGGCAAGATCAAGGCTTGTAATATTATACCTCCATCGTTTGGATATAGGAAGAAGGATCTATTAGAGGACCTAGCTGTGGCACTTGGCGGTACGTACCTATCAGAGGACACTGGAGACGACCTGACACTTATTTCTATGTCTGACCTAGGAAGAGCGTCCAAGGTCGTTGTGAAGAAGAATATGACGGTATTTATGAACACATCAGAGATGAAGG
>Ga0114980_10000570_pt1 | contig 26631 bp, 19 predicted proteins | sample S_140806_EF_Meta_FD_87018 | JGI IMG/M metagenome (GOLD analysis project Ga0114980, IMG submission 87018) | Freshwater microbial communities from Lake Simoncouche, Canada to study carbon cycling - S_140806_EF_MetaG | ecosystem: Environmental > Aquatic > Freshwater > Lake | place: Lake...
CGCGATGCCATCCGCGATCCTGACAAAGACACCCTCAGCAATCTCACCGAATACCGCTTCCAGTCCCATCCCCGCATCCCGAAGAGCGAGAACAACACCCACGACCGCGACCGCCTCTATGCTACCAGTAGCCCGGTTAATGCAAGCACCGCGGGCGGCCTCATGGATCGCTACCGGGCTCAGATGGCGACCGATTTGACATCCACGCCAACTTTGTCTCGTTTCTTCGGGCTGGATGTTCCTAAGTCATCAGGAACCTCTCCTATATCGGTTAAGTATAAGCATAAGATAAGCCGTTATGACTCAACCGATGGCTGGCCCGCTGATTGGTCATCAGGAGCCAGCGTCTATCTCGAAGGGAAAGCGCAAAAAGGCGGGGAAGAAACCATAGGAGAAGAGACTTTTTGCTCATGTGATCCGATTAGCAATGGTGGCGTTTTGCTTCCGGTATGTCATCTAAATCATGGCTTCTGTGGTACTGGACCAACTTGCAATTGCCGAGGGACACATTCGCCGGTGACCGTGAGCTATGCGCAAATCAATGCCAGTGATGTCGTCATCTTCCAGGTCTCAGTGTGGTTCTCTAAGCCAAATTCCCGTGCGCGGAAGTTTAGCGTTTACCGTGATGGTGTCCAGATAGGTTCATTTTCTGTTGCTCCTGAAACAAGGCCCCCTTGTGAGACTATTGCTGAATCTCCAATGTTTGCTGGTCGTGTGCCTGTGTTACCCTGGGATGCTGTTCCTGGACAAAAGGACTATTCTTCGAGCAGTGTGACGATCTTTGAAGAACCCGTTGATGATGATGCCCCGGACAGCCCAGCACTGACATTTTCCACTTATGATAGCGTAGGCAGCCGTTATCGTAAAGTTGGCCTCAATGGTCTGCCTCTTCCAGATCAAAAGCCTCAAGGCCAAGATGAATCGGGTGAACGGGACGAGGAGACCTATATCGATGCCTACACGCGCCAATTGTCTCATTCAGTTACGGACATATACGCCAACGATCCCTCGACGCTTCTCCCCTTGTCCGTGCGACGTGATGTCACGGGGGAAACTTGGAACTTGCGAAACGGGCTTCGGGTTGGCGAGCGGAACGATCTTCCCTTCGGTCCTTGCTGGCGTTCGAATATCTCTTCGTATGTACGTTTTGAGTGCAACTCCGATAAACCCATCTGCACTGCCACCGTTGTCGATGAACAAGGCGGAACCACACGGTTTATCAGCGGTGGCTTAGGAACCCTCTGGGAACACACGGGAGAGGAGTTTACCAATGCAAAAACCGCTGCATCTACACTTATCGGCAGCGCGCTTTCAGGTGCCACCTTCACCAAGAAATTTGGAACCACCTGCCATTATGAGGTCGTCGTTCCACGTGTCCCGGGTCTCAGTGGATACGCCATCGACCAAGATAGGGTTTCCGGCAGTGATGCCCTGACCTATTATGTGTTTGCACGGCTAACGTGGGTGCAAGATCGCCATGGGAACAGGTTAATCTATCAGTATCCTGACTCGGATACCCTCACACCCTCCAAAATATATGACCCTGACCGGTCTGGTCGCCAGATCACCTTCCAAAATGATTTGCAGGGCCGGGTTGTCGCGGCGCGTGGTCCATCAGGAGAGACAGTTCAGTATGAGTATCTGGGCCAGAATGGCGGCTTGAGTAAAGTGATTCGGGGCGGTGGAAATGTCCGGTATAGTTACCAGGAGTTCATGGAGCGTGATGAGAACTTCTACAGGTGGGGTGGATCTGAAAATCTGTTTTTTCACCAGAACCTAGGTTCTATCACAGATGAACTTGGAAGGAATTTCCTCTTTAACTACCAAGAGGACCAAGAGGTCACTTATGATACTTTCTCTGCTGGAAAAGTGGAGCGGAGGATCCAGTTGGGCATGCCCCGTCGTTTGGTCTCGATTTATGGCCCGGGTGGATGGGTGACCTTTACAGGCTCCAGAAAAATTCACGCTGGCTGGCCCGACCAGGGAGGCTGGCCGTCCGGTGGAAACGCTGCGGACCTCTCAAGCATGGTTAATGCTGAAAACGCATCGACCACGGTGTCTGGGCCCAGTGGAATCGTGGCGTATGGATTCTATAGCCCGATGATCAAGATGCCCAATTTGCAGGGGCTGACAATGGAGCGGATTGCCAACCCACTGTCGTTTAACTTTGGTGTATTCTACACCTCGATGATGATCACAAGATCGCCTCTAACGGTTGCTAACGGCTCCTTTACTTCTACTTCACCAATTTCGGAGACCTATTACTTTGATCCCAATATCAGCGGTGCTTTGACGGCTGCCATTGATGCAAGTGGTAACACTACCTCCTTCGCCTACGATGGCACATATGATGATCCTGTGGTCGAATCGCGGCTTTTGGCAAATGGCACCAAGGTGGAGAAAAAATTCACTTACGATCCCCTCACTCGTGTGATGACAAGCATGACGGATCCCATGGGAATCCGAACGGAGTACACAATCGACCACAGCCACACCAAGGCTACGAATGCAGGTTTGCTGCCAGTGTTAGGCCTGAAAACAGAGGAGAAGGTTTTTGACGAATCCAATAACTTACTGCGAGAGACGCGTTTCAGTTATGATCACCCCGTTTTTGCCGGGATGGTGACAAAGCAGTGGGACATTTCCCCCAATGCGGCGGTGATGCCCTCCTCCGTTACGGAAACCCTGCTGGCTCCTGCCTCAGACAGCCTCGGGCAGAACACTGGTTGGTGGTGTGAGGTCACTCAGCGCTCTGGAACGGCCACCAGCAGCGGCCAGTTGGCGCTTACCATGACATCTACCACCACTGTCCATGACTTGAGTGGGCGGAAGCGCACAGTGATCGATCCGTTGGGGCACATGACAAACTTTGGTTACGACAGTGACGGTCGTTTGGCCCGCGTGGATTCGGCTGATGGATCCTTCAAGGCCCTCGAATATGATCTGCACGGGAATCTCACTTCGGAGCAACAGGGAAAAAAGGTTGGTAGTGACGATGCCACTCTCACTAGCACCTTCCACGAATACGATGGTCTCAACCGCCGCACCAAAACCACCATCGATCTCAATGGCAACGGCGTCCCCGACGCACCCTACACGATTGCAGGCACCACGCCGGGCACTGTCAATAACCCACCAGCTTACAACGGTGACCTCGTCACGACCACGACCTACAATGTGTTCAATCTACCCGTGGACGTCATCGATGCTCGAGGGACTTTGACAAGACATGGCTATGATGGCCTAGGCAGATTGACCTCAAAGACAGTTGGTGGACTGGTCACCAGCTACTTTTACGATGGCCTCAATAATGGCGGATCGCTCTTCGACGTAAGTGGGTTCAAGCCCAACCGCATCATAGAACCGATGGGAACTCAGACCACGGTCCTCTATGACAAGCTTTACCGGCCTATTTCTTCATCGGTTCTTTACAAGAGCGGTCGTTTTAAAAATCCCCCTCCAAGTGTCCCTGTGGCACAAGCTGCCAAGGACGCTGCGGAGACCGCACACCTTGCCGCTCGGGATGTTTGGGGAGAAGCGGTCGCTGCGGAAATATTGCCAGCAAGAAAGAACATGTCCCCTGCGGAGCTTCAGGATGTTCTTGATGATTTTCAATCGGAGATCGACGATGCTTATGAGGCTTATTCCGCGCTCTCTCAGCCAGGAGACATTGCCGCTCTTGAGGCTGCCTATCAGGCTGCTGACTCGGTATACCAGCAGGCGTTGCGAGAACAGGGGGAATACGGAGCTTCTACCAGCACGAATGGTGGATACAATCCCGAGGAGGGTGCCAGGCTTGCGGCGGCGGTTGCAACTGCCAACTCGGCCTTGAGCACAGCCTTGCTAGCCCTCGGAGAAGCCAGTCTTCAGGCATCGGGCATCGAGGCGGCCATGCTGCAAATTCAAGCCATGGAATCCGAGCGTGACGCGGTGGCCGATCTAATGCCGATTGTGGAAGAGGCGGTCACCAACTCGACACTGAAAACTGCTCTCAATGCGGATGACGTGGCAGCGAAGGCGGCCGTAGCAACCGCCGCAGCGGTTTTAGCTGCTGCTGAGCGGACCTTGAATGAAGCAAACCACACCCTCAGCGAAGCCCAAGCTGTTGCCGCCGGCACCTACATCCCTGATCTGTATCTTTCCGCCGTGAGCCTCACCGAATACGACCTCAACGGCAGGCCCACCAAAGTCACCGATCCGCTTGGCCGCGTCACGCTGAACGCATACGACGCCCTCGGCAATCTCACCAAGGTCACCGAGCCCGACCTCACCACCAACACGGCCGACAACCCCACCGTTCAGAGCTACTACACCCACCACGGCAAGCCCTGGAAAGTCATCGACCAGATGGGCAATGAGACGATCACGACCTACGATGCGCTGGGAAGGGCGGTTCAGGTCAAGGCTCCGCCGGTCAATGATCAAGGAGGTCAAGCGGTGCAGGCTATCACGGCGACGGAATACGACGCTGCCGGCAACGTCATCGCTGTCACTGATCCGCTCGGCCGCGTGGTCGAGACCGTGTATGACGAGCGAAACCGCCCCACCCATGTGTATGCGCCCACCATGTGGGATGCGGACAGCGGGCAGTTCGTGCGCCCCTACGCCGTCACCACCTACGACGCCCTCGGCCAGCCCACCAGTGTCACCGATCACACCGGTGCCACCACGACCAACCACTACGACCGCGCCGGAAGAAAATGGAAGATCGAGGCTCCGGCACCTTCTGGTTCCATGCCCTATGCTCCAGGCTCCAGGCCCACGTCGCTCACCTATTTCGATCCCGGTGGCTTGCCCATCACCGTCACCAATCCCCTCGGCCAGACCATCACGAACACCTACAACATCCACGGCCAACTCATCCAGACCGATGACGCCGAAGGCATCGTCAATACCTTCGAATACGACCCGGCAGGCAACCGCACCAAGGTCATCGACGGCAAAAACCAGACCACCACCTTCGCCTACGACGGCCTCAACCGCCTCATTGAGCAGACCTTCGCCAATGGCGACACCTGGACCCACGGCTACAATGCCGTGCAGAAACTCGCGCAAATTTCCCCCCGAGGCATCACCACCGCCTACACCTACGACGCCCGCGACCGCCTCCTCACCGTCACCGCCAGCGGCACGGAGGGCGGGATTGCATTCCCGCCGACTTCCCGCTCCTACACCTACGACAACGCCGGCAAGCTCCTCACCGTCACCGAATCCACCGTAGCGGCGGGCATCAGCACGCCGAATGCCGCCCTCGCCGTCAGCTACACCTACGACGCCATGGGCCGCGTCACCGCCGAATCCTCCCACGGCCAGACCCACCAATACGAATACGACCTCGCCGGAAACCGCGTCAAAGCCAGCTACAGCACCGGACGCATCGTCGAGACCTCCTACGACGGCCTAAACCGCCCCGAGGCCATCGTCGATGGGGATCGCCTCACCCGTTACGGCTACGACAAAGCTGGCCGCGCCGTCATCCTGATCGCCGCCAACGGACAGACCTCCAGCAACACCTACGACGCCCTCGGCCGCCTCACCGATCGCGTGCTGTACAAAACGCCCGCCATGGACCCCGCGCAGCGTTTGACGCAGTTCAAATGGCAACATGACCTTCTCGGCAATGTGACCCAGCAAGAGGAAATCTGGCCCGGAGAGGCCGCCCGCTGCACCGACGGCCTCCGCATTACCCGCATGGCCTATGACCGCAACAACCGCCTTACTGGCGAAGCCATTCAGGACTACACCGGAGCCAACTGGAGCATCACCCGTTACACTTACGATGTCGCTAACAACCGTACCCGTAAAGTAACCGGCTCCTGCACCACCTTACCCGACTTCTTCACCGCCTCTGCCAGCCCAGGCTCCAGCCAGCCCTTGACCATCATCACAGCCACGACTGCCGCCAGCCCAAACCCGCTGCCATCAGCTCCCACTTCTTCTGGCAGCGAAGGCTCGTCTTCCGGGACGCTTTCAAGCTCCGCAGATCTACCCCTTGGCTCTCCCAGCTTGAGCAACACACTGCTCAATGCCACTGGCCTCCTATCCTCTGTCCCTGGCACTATTTCTGCCAGTTTAGGAGCACCTACGTTGACACTCATCACCGGCGTTCTGCCCCTTGGCTCACTCACCTCGAGCAGCACACCGATCAATTTCACTGGCCTCTTACTCCCCGCCAACGGCATCCAGTCCTTGCTCACGTTGAACACATACCCCGCCTGGGCACAGCAAAAGATCGATTATACCTATAACACTGCTAATCAACTCACCTCCACGCAAACATCGAAGCTCTCTTCCGGCCAGCTCTCGATCAGTCTAGCATCCACCTCCGAAAGCTTCACCTACGACGCCGCAGGCAACCGCACCTCCGTTGCCCGCACCACCACCAAGTTTCAGAGTCCATACAGCAGCGGCTTCACTGGCAGTTTGGGTTCCCTTATTACGCCTCCCTCACCATCCTTTGTAGGCCCCATCCAGTTCCCGCTGGCCACTCCCCCACTTTCGATTGTTAGCACAACATCCACAGCCCCGCCCACCCCCACTGGCTGGATCACCACCACCTCCCTCACCTCCTACACCTGGGACTCCCAGGACCGCCTCGCCAGTGTGACCCTGCCGGATGGTAGCGTGCATCGCTACGAATACGATTACCGCACGCGGCGTGTAGGCACGTCTGAACTCCAGGCCCCAAGCTCCACGCCCCAAGCCACGAAGCACACCGCCATCGTCTTCTCCGGCGGATTAAGCGTCGCCGAATGGGAAACCTCTGGCTCTCAACCATCAACTCTCAACACTCAACCAACTGTCGAATACACGAGAGGCCCTGACATGGGCGGCGGCGTCGGCGGCCTTCTCTACACCTCGCGAAGCGAATCCGCCTCCGTCTCCTCCTCCCGCACGCTCCGCTACAACCTCTCCAACGGCCGTGGCGACATCGTCGCCCAATCCGACGCCTACGCCGCCCTTACCTGGACCGCCAGCTACGAAGCCTACGGCAAGCGCACCAAGGAAACTGGCGAGAACAAGGACAAGCAGCGCGGCAACTCGAAGGACGAAGACCCCACGGGGCTGCTAAACGAAGGATTTCGCTATCGCGACATTGAGACGGGTGTGTGGCTCAGCCGCGACCCGGCGGGCTTCGTGGATGGCCCAAACCTCTATGCGTATGTGATGCAGAATCCGTGGACTGGGTTTGACGCAGAGGGGTTGTTTACCCTTGATGTTCACGTCGACATCTCAATGTGTGCAGCTAAAGGTTCAGGTATGACAAAAGGGCTGGAAATGCAGGGGCTAGCTGAAGGATGCATTCGTCCAGATATCCAACAACCACTTCCATTTGGGGGATTCCGTGGTGTGCCAGTGGAACATTCAGGTGCCGCAATGGATTTCTTATATGCCAAAAATTACATTCCAAGGCAATTCAAGGCAGCCGGTAAAGCAATTGATCATGCGGTGGACAGTGTGCAGCATGCTGCGGCTGACAAGGTTTTCGCGGGCTCTGCTGCAGCGCGTCAGGCTTACGATAACTACATGACGCATACTCCCTCGCTAGTCTGGGACGTGATGGCGTTAGCTAACAAGGACAGTTATATCGGACGCCTTTATGCGACGCACATGGATTCCGATTCATACCAGCACTTCATGGCGGCACCGAATGAGTCAGCGCAGCAGGTTCAGCAGCGGGCTGGGCACGCTTTGATGATTCACTTCGCAAGTTACCAGTCTTGCATGAAGAATGGGGACGCCTACGAAGCTGGTGTTCACATGGGAATGGCGGCTCACTTGATTCAAGACAGTCATAGCAGAGCGCACACAACACGAACTGTGCGCGGGATTATGGAGGTTGGGATCTTTTCGGACCAAAGTCCTCCCATTCATGGAATGCTGGATAGTCCTAGCAGTAGTTCGCCGGAGTTCTTGCAAGCAACTCGTGAGACGCAGAGAATGGTACAGATGTTCCGGGCTGGAAACTTCAATCAGCAAGAAGCCCTGTCGTTCTTCAAGCTTGCCCCAGGCGCGAGAACAGGTGCGGCTGGCGCATCCCGTCCCAGCAACACACCCAGCAACTTGAGGGAACTGGGGGACAGCTTCCGCCGTGCCTTTGGCCGCTAGTAACATAGAGTCATGAACCGATTTCATTTCATTCTCGTTTTCCCTTCACTCGCCCTGATAATGGTTGCTGGAGCGTGTGTCGACAATGGCCCGCGTAGTAACAACAAATGGGAGGTGGAGGTCGCCCCTGGCGAATGGCTTACTTTGGAAAATGAGGTCGGCCGCGCTTGGTTCCGCTGCCAATGGAACGGCAAGACAGTTTACTGGCCGGGAAAGTTTGAGATGACCAAGTTTGGCCCTGTGGATTGGCATATCCAGAAATGCCTTCGTTCTTGGCAAGGCAATCTTTACCTCATCTACCAATGGAACGATATGAAAAACTCACTCATCAAATTTGGATATTGCAGGCTTGATGCATCCGGCACTCGATTTGAAGAGATTGATCGCAAAGATTTCCCGCGGCGGGTTGCCACGCAGAATATAGATGTCTTCGATTCCACTGCGCATACCGAGAAGGGTGAACAAGTGGACAATTTGCCTATCCTTCGCAAACTTGATGTGAAGAGTCCATACTTTGCTGGCTCAACCACCAGTCGAATTTGGTATCATCTCGAGAGAGGACTTGCTGTTGAAGAGAATGCCGACACTGCGGAGGAACAAGCCAAATTCCTCTCCGATTTTGTGGCGAAATACCATCCGACCCCACTGCCGACTATCTTGAAAAAAGGTATGAACCGGGAGCATAGGTAACAAATTGACCGGGGACATGGGTAACACTTTTCGAGGCGTTCTATGCCTTGGAACACCACCCCCACACCGGAACAGAGATTGAAGTTTGTCACACTTGCCAACAGCGGCAGGTTCAACATCAGCGAGCTGTGCGAGCAGTTCGGCATTTGATGCTCGTCCACTCGCATCCTACGGGCAGCCTTCGGCTGTCTGTCTCGCTCCGCTCGGCTGCCGCAAATGCGGCCACAAGTGACTGGTGCGCTTCGCCCAGGGCGGAGCAAAAGCGTTGGTGGACGGCAGCCGGGCGCCGCACAGCACGCCGCAGCGCACGGAGGAGGCGCTGGAGCGGCTGATCGTCAGCGAACGGCGGCTGCAACCGACCTGGGAGCCGAAGAAGCTGCGCGTGGTGCTGGAGCGCAAGCACGCCATCGAGCTGCCGCCCTTGTGTTCGAAGCCATCCCTGCTTCTCATTTCATGCGTAAGCTCTGGTCCGCAGTTCAACACTTCGTGCTGAATTGTTTATTCCGAGGCACGCACGCTATCGAGCGTGACCTGCCACTGCTCCTGACCTCGGAAAAAGCTGCGCTGGAGGCGCATCGCCACATCCCAGGGGGCGGGGGGCAGTTTGCCGATGGGGGCATTGAACCAGACGCTGTCCATCCCTGCGCCATCCTGCGTGAGCATGAGGCGCAGATGCTTCCCTTTGATGCTGCGGCCGGGTAGCTTCGGCATCACGCGACGGCAGAAAAACAAGGGTTCCGGGTTCTTTTGCCCGAAAGGCTCCATCAGCTTGTAGTTCTCCAAAAAGGAGAGCGTGAGGTCTTTGAGCTTCACCTCGGCATCGAGCTCCAAAAGAGGCGTCATGGCCTCATCGCTGAGGGCTTGGCGAGCAGCCGCCGAAAAGGCAACGCGAAAGCTATCGAACTTGGACTCCTCCACGGAGATGCCGGCAGCCATGGCGTGCCCGCCGCCGCCGAGAAGGTGCTCGTGGCAGACTTCAATGGCCTCGACCAAGGAAAAACCGGGAATGCTGCGCCCGCTGCCCTTGCCCACGCCGTCTTCACCGAAGGAAACGAGGATGGTGGGACGGTGACAAAGCCGCGAAATCCGGGAGGCGACAATGCCGATGACGCCGGGATGCCAGTTTCGTGACCCGAGCACGATGGCGGAGAGATCATCGAGATCACCGAGCGTGCCGAGCATGGTCTCCGCCTCGGCGTGAACGGCTTGCTCGACGTTTTGGCGGTCTTTGTTTTGGGCTTCGAGCAGGTTGGCTAGCTCGGCGGCCGTCTCCATTTCGGGAGCGAGGAGTAGTTCCAGTGCCTTGGCGGCCGTATCCAGCCGACCTGCGGCATTCAGACGGGGACCCAGGCGGAAGCTGACATGATGCGTCTGCACCAGACCGTCCACACCTGCGAGCTGCTTCAGGGCCCGCAGACCGAGGCGCTGCGTCTGCCCCAGTGCCTCCAGGCCACGGCGCACGAGGAGGCGGTTTTCACTCACCAGCGGCACGAGGTCCGCCACGGTGCCCAGGGCCACGAGATCGAGCGTTTCTTTGAGGTCGAAATTCGGCGCTGGGCGTGTTTTGAGCAGCGCATGGGACACTTTGAAGACGAGGCCTGCGGTGCAGAAGTAGTGCCATTCCTCGCCGAGCTTCGGATTCACCATCGCGAGGCATTTCGGCTTCCCGAGCGGGGAAAGCTCATGGTGATCCACGATCACACAGTCCACGCCCTGCTCGGCCAGCCATGCTGTCTCATTGAGAGAGGTCGTGCCGCAATCCAGCGCGATGAGGAGGTCCGGCTTGCCGAAAAGCTCGAAGCATTTCGCCAGTCCATCCATGCTCAGGCCGTAGCCTTCCTCCATGCGGGAGGGCAGGAAGAGCTTCGTTTCCAGCCCGTAGGCCTTCAAAACGAGGTGCAGCAGGGCCATCGAGGTCACGCCATCCACATCGTAATCTCCGTAAAGAACCACCTTCTGCTTCTCATCCACGGCCTTCAGCATGCGCTCCACGGCGGCGGGCATCTCCGGCAGGAGGCGGGGATCGCCCAGGGTGGCCAGCTTCGGCACGAGAAAGTCCCGCGCCTTTTCCGCCGTGGTGATGCCGCGTTGGGCCAGCAGGTGGGTGAGCAGGGACGGCAGACCGGTCTCAGCCGCCAGTTCGGCCGCGCCTTCGGCATCTGGCTTCACGAGCCAGCGAGGCGGACGGATGAACATGACGGGAGTTTCAGACATGTGAGGTTTGCGAATAATTTGTTTCCTTGTATGGAGCCTTCGCGGCGGCTAGTCAAAGAATCGCTACTCCGCTCAAAGACGGCCGCGATGGAGAAAAAAAGATGCACGCAGATCATGCAGGAAAATGGTGGCTCGCGGCGATGGGAGTCGTGCTCATCGCAGCCGGATCGTTTTTTGCGTGGAGGCTCTGGCTTTCCTACCAAATGACCTCCGTCAGCCACTCATGGCCGGAGGTTCCCTGTCTCATTGAGGCCTCACACATCATCAGCGAGCGACCCACGCCGACCTCCGCCCTCGCTCATGAGGTCAAGATTCGGTATCGCTATGACGTTGGCAGCGTCTCGTATGTCTCCACCCGCATCCGTCATGTGGAGGCGGCTCCCAGCGCCCACCTCGACAAGGTGCAGGCGGTGCAGCAGCAGTTCCCACCTAGCACGCAGCAGGTCTGCCGGGTGAATCCTGCCGATCCAGCGGACTCCGTGCTCCTTCCCGGCACGCGGGCAGCGCTCTACTCCATCTGGTTTCCCCTGCTCTTCGTCGCCGGTGGCGTAGGCATGCTCGTGGGCATCGCACGCCGCCGAAACCCATCTCTCCCTTTATGAAGCTCGAACAAACCGTCTCCACCCCCAGCCCCCTCCTTCCCTTCCTCTTTGAGGCCTTTCCGGAGGCCAAAAAAACCAAGGTCCGCCAGTGGCTGAAGCATGGCTCTGTGCAGGTGAATGGCCGCTCCATCACGCAATTCGATCACGCTTTGTCCGCCGGAGATAAAATCGCCATCCGCCCGCAGAAAAAGCCCGTCGAGGAGGTCTCTCCCCTGCCCCCCGGCCTCAAAATCCTCCATGAAGATGCCTCGCTTCTCGTGGTCGAAAAGCCCGCTGGATGGCTCACCATCGCCAAAGACAGCGGCAAAGGACGAAACATCTACTCCGTGCTCATGGACCACGTCCGCTCCGTGACGCCGAAACTGCGTGTGTGGATCGTTCACCGTCTCGACCGCGAAACCTCTGGCCTCATCGTCTTCGCCAAGACCGAGGAAGCCAAACGCACCCTTCAGGAAAACTGGCAGGACTTTGATAAACGCTACCTCGCCATCACCGAAGGCATCCCAGCCAAGCCCGAGGGCACTTTTCGCTCTCACCTTGATGAGTCCAATCCCATGCGTGTTTACAGCGCTGTGGCCACGGAAGATACCCGTGAAGCCATCACTCACTATCGTGTGCTGAAACGCGGTGCCGGGCGTGCTCTCGTGGAGCTCAATCTCGATACCGGACGCCGTCACCAGATCCGCGTCCAGCTCTCCGATGCCCACTGCCCTGTCCTAGGGGATGTTCGCTACGGTGCCAAGAGTGATCCGGCGGAACGCCTCGCTCTCCACGCCAGCCAGCTTGTTTTTAAGCACCCCGATGACGGTCGGAAGATGCGCTTTGATTCTCCGCTGCCGAAAAATCTCGCCTCACTGATCTGACGATCCTCAATAGGCGTTGTCCCGCTTGAAGAAAGTCAGCGCCATGATCTGGATGTCGAGCCAGAGGCTCCAGTTTTCCAGATACCAGAGGTCACACTGGATGCGCTCGCCGAGATCAGTGTCGCCACGCAGGCCGTTGATCTGAGCCCAACCGGTCATGCCAGGCTTGGCCGTGTGGCGGGCGTTGTAGTGAGGAATCTCGTGCTTGAAGCCAGCGATGAGTTCCGGACGCTCCGGACGCGGGCCGACGAGGCTCATATCGCCCTTCAGCACATTCCAGAACTGCGGCAGTTCGTCGATGTTCGTTTTGCGCATGAAAGCGCCCACTCGTAGGCGGCGCGGGTCGTCTTTGACGCACCATTGCGCACCTTGGCTCTGCTCTGCGTTGAGCTTCATGGAGCGAATCTTGATGATCTCAAAAGGCACACCGTTGTAACCCCAGCGGCGCTGGCGGTAAAAGATGGAGCCTCTAGACTCCAGCCACACCAAAGCACCGAAAAGGGCCACGATCGGGCCGCTTAGCAGGAGACCCACGAGGGCACCGACGATGTCGAGCGCACGTTTGGCCATCACGTTGATCGTGTGGTCCAACGGCAGGCGGGTGACGCCGAGGATGGGCGTGCCAGCGATGGTTTCGAGAGCCAGGCCCGAGGAAAAGATGCGGAAGACGGATGGGATGACTTTGAATTGGATCATCTCGCGCTCGCAGAGATTTGCCAAGGCGATCATCTGGTCGCGGGCACCATGCAGGTCCGCCACGATGACCATGTCCACCGCATGCGTGCCGATCAGACGCTCCACCTCGGCAAGGCTACCTAGGCAGGGAAACTCAGTCTCGGGCAGGGCTTCCTGTGCTTCGGGATCGATCTGCACCCATCCCAGGATGTCATAGGCGCTGGCTTGATCCCGCTTGAGGGTCTTCCAAAGCGAAAGGGCATCCTTGTTCCAGCTGAGGAAGAGCGTGCGCTGCTGGAGAGCCTCGACCCGACCAGGAGAGCACAGGTAGCAGTGAAAAAGAGTGCGCCAGCTAAGCAAGAGCAGCAAAGCGCAGGCTCCATTGAGAGCCATGAAGACGCGGGAGATCGAAGGCTCCAATTTCAAGGCGAGGCTGATCGCGAGGAAGCCGGCGGTCCAGATCAGCACGCTCTTGGCCATACGGGAGGCGATGAGGCGGCTGCGCAGCAGCACATTGGAGTGATAGATCCCCTGCCAGCTCAGCACAATCACGAGTGAAACGCTGCCCAAAACGATATAGCCCACATATTGGCGAAGGGAGATGGGATCCACAATTCCTAGATCACGCATGGCCGTGTGGAAGCGAAGGCCATAAGCAGCAAAAGCCGCCACGAAAGCCATCAAAAGATCCCCAAACACCGAGGCCACCACCCACCAGTGTGGTGAGACCTGCTCCTTTTCACGCCAGACGCGGCGGGCTTCCAAAGCATCCAGTAGAGCCACATTGGGTTGTCCGGGGTAGTTGGCGGTGAGGGTTGAATTCATGGTCTTGTGGTCGAGTCCTTGTTGTGAAAATTCTAGTGGGTAGAAACAACAGCGCAAGACAATGTTATATCTTTTATGATTTTTTTCTTATTTTCGAATATTAAACCCTTTCAATTTTGATAATTTACATTCAGTTGATTCATTCCAGCCAGATGAACATGACCAAAAAGCTTATCGTTCGTCAGCTTTAGCTTCAGTATCGGCCATGATGAAGGTTTCAGAATGATGAATTTCACCTCTCCGCCCCCATTCTCAAAGGCGTCAGGACCGCCTCTTGAGATTTCCATGGAAAAAACTAATCTGCGCCCATGAAAACGAACGTTTTCCTCCTTTTGAGCCTGTCGATTCTGTTCACCTCGTGCCGCAATCGCCTTGGCGAAGGCCCCGTGGAACGGGCTGGCCGTGGCGTGGATAACGCAGTGAACTGGGTGGGCTATGGCGTCCGCCGCACGGGCGAAGGCATCCAGCTGGCAACTCGCTGAACATGCTGCCCGCATCCACCATCTTTCTCGCTGGACCCACCGCGTCTGGAAAATCAGCCCTCGCGCTGGAACTAGCCTCGCAACTGGACGGCGAAATCGTCAACGCGGATGCCTTTCAGCTCTACGCAGGCCTCGATGTGCTCACGGCCAAGCCCTCCACGTCTGATTTGACCCGCCTGTCGCATCATCTCTACGGCGTACTGCCGCTCACCGAAGCCTGCGATGCGCAGCGCTATCACGACCTCGCCAAGCCCGTCATCGAAGAAATCGCCTCGCGTGGCAAAACACCGCTCGTGGTCGGCGGCTCCGGTTTGTATCTCAAAGCACTCACCCATGGCCTCGCACCGCTGCCACAGGGCGACGCGGTCATGCGTGAAAAGCTCCGCGAAAGGTCGCTGGAGGACAAAGTAGCCGAATTGCTCGCTCTCGACCCCGCTGCGGCCGCAGCGGTCAATCTGCGCAATCCACGCTACGTCGAGCGAGCCCTCGAAATCTGTCTCCTCACCGGAAAACCGCAGTCCAAACTGCGCCAGAGCTTCCAAAACGCGACGCTGAGCTTTCGTGGCCTCGTTTTGAATTGGGAGCGCGAGACCCTTTGCCGCCGCATTGAGGCCCGCACGCGGCAAATGCTCGTCAGTGGAGCCATCGAGGAGGTTGCGGCGCTTGGCGTAGTCTCCCTAACGGCCTGCAAGGCCATCGGCATTCGTGAGATTCGCGATCACCTCACCGGCAAACTCACCCGCGAGCAAACCATCGAGGCCATCACCATCGCCACCCGCCAGTATGCCAAGCGCCAGGCGACGTGGTTTCGGCGTGAGACGTGCTACCAAACGATTTGCCTCGATTCCTCATCCACCGCACAGTCCGCCCTGCGCCTTCTTGGCCTTTAGCTTTCATCTTTTAGCTTGTATCTATTCCTAATGCCTCCCCAGCCTATCCGCCCTGTCTTCGTCAATCTCGGCCCGCGCAGCTACGTCGTGCAGGTCGGCAAAGGGCTGCTTGCCACGGTGGGCGAGGAAGTGAACAAAAAACTCGCTGATCGCACCCGCTGCGCTGTCATCACCGATTCGAATGTCGCCCCGCTTTACGCGGAGAAGGTCCTCCAAAGCCTGCGTGATGCCGGGAAGGAACCGCACCTCATCACCGTGCCTGCCGGAGAGGCCTCGAAGTCCCTCATCAGCAGCGAGACCGTGCTCAGTGAAATGGCCAGGGCCGGCCTCGACCGCAAAAGCTTCGTCGTCGCTCTCGGTGGCGGGGTCATCGGTGACCTCGGCGGCTTCTGCGCGGCCATTTACCAGCGAGGCATCCCTTATGTGCAAATCCCCACTACCGTACTCTCGCAGGTGGACAGCTCCGTCGGCGGCAAAACCGGTGTAAACCTGCCCGACGCGAAAAACATGGTCGGTGCCTTCCACCAGCCCGTTTTGGTCATCGCGGATATCGACACGCTCTCCTCGCTGCCAAAGCGTGAGTGGAATGAAGGCTTTGCCGAGATCATCAAGCACGCCGCGATCAAAGACCCCAGCCTATACGACCAAATCGATGCCATCGCCGAGGGCAAAGGCGATCTCGTGGCTGTCATCCGGCGGAACATTTCCATCAAAGCCGCCATCGTCGAGGCGGATGAGTTCGAGACCATCGGCACGCGTGCCCTTCTCAACTTCGGCCACACCCTCGGCCACGCCATCGAGGCCGCCGCAGGCTATGGCAAGCTCCTCCACGGCGAGGCCATCTCTCTCGGCCTCCGAGCTGCTGCTTGGCTGTCCACACAAATGAGCGGCCTCAATTCACAGGAGCACGACCGCATCGTGAACCTCCTGAAGCGCTTCGAACTGCCCGTCGTGCTCGGTGAGGAGTTCTCCACCGATGAAATCATGCGCATCGCCCGCATGGACAAAAAATTCGAGGAGGGTCGCATCCGCTTCGTGCTCCTCCGAAAGGCCGGTGATGCCTACTTGTGCAAGGACGTCCTCGAAGGGCACCTCATCAATGCCCTCGACGAGTTGCGAAAGCCGGTGTGATTTGATTCGTGACAAAACGCGGCGCTTTGACGTATTTCAAAGACCATGCCCAACCGCCGCCGCTTCCTCCGAACCCTCTCCGTCACCACCCTCGCCGCCGCCTCGGGCAGTCTCCTGCCAGCTCAAGAGGTCAAACCTGCCCGCAAGCTGCGCAAGGCCATCATGGGCGGCACGCTCGGCTTCAAAGGCACGCTCATCGAGAAATACAAAGCCGCCAAAGAAGCCGGTTACGAAGGGGTGGAGCCCGCCGGAGGCCTGAACCAGCAGGAGGTCATTGACGCCCTCGGCCAGTCCGGCCTGCAAGCCGCCAGCGTGTGCTGCCACACGCATTGGAAGCAGACGCTCACCCATCCTGATGAAAAAACCCGCGAAGAAGGCCTCCAGGGCGTTCTTCAAACCCTCCGCGATGCCAAGGCCTACGGCGCAGATTCCATTCTCGTCGTTCCCGGCACCGTGGGCGACGACGTGACCTACCAGCAGGCCTGGGATCGCTCCATCGCCCAGATCAAGAAGGCCGTGCCACTCGCCAAGGAGCTGGGCGTGAAGATCTCCATCGAGAACGTCTGGAACAACTTCATCCTCAGCCCCATCGAGGCCGTGAAATTCCTTGATGAGATCGGCGATCCGATCGTCGGCTGGCATTTCGACATCGGCAACGTGCTGCGCTACGGCTGGCCGGAGCATTGGATCCCCGTGCTCGGAAAGCGCATCAACCGCATCCACGTCAAAGAATACAGCACCAAGAAGATGAAGGACGAAGGCGTGTGGAAAGGCTTCGACTGCGACCTCACCGAGGGCACCAACAACTGGGCCGCCATCATGAAAGCGCTCGATAGCATCAGCTACACCGGTTGGGCCATCAGCGAACAACGCGGTGGCATCAACCCCAACGGCCTCCGCATGCTCGTCGAGCGCATGGACAAGATTTTTGCCATGTGAGGTAATCACGGCCTCGTCCTACAAAGCCTCCTCGCCGCCATGCCTGGAGGCTTTTTTGTGTCCGCAGCATGGCTCGATGCCAGCCCACGCCCACTTTCCCACCGTCCCGGCACAGCAAGTGCTCATTGGGTCTTTGAAACGGCCCTTTCACCATCCATCTACTTGCCCTTCCGCCATCGCTCGATCCTCGTCCCGGCCCCATTTCGTCCCCCGCCCCTTTCCATGGAATCCCCGCTCAACTGCCCGCCTTCTGACTCCACTGAGTCGCTCAAAACCTCGATCACCAACCACCTCCGCTTCACCCTGGGGGCCTTCATCCAGTCCGCCTCCGAGAACGACTGGTGGGTGGCCACCTGCCTCGCCGTGCGTGACCGTGTGATGGACATGTCCACGAAGTCCCGATCGCTACATCGTCAGGAAGGCGTGCGCCGCGTGCATTACCTCTCGCTCGAATACCTCATGGGCCGCCTTTTGGAGAACAACCTCCGCAATTCCGGTCTCTACGATCACACGAAGGCCGCCCTCAGCGAGATGGGCAAAGATCTCGATTCCCTGCTGCAACGCGAGCCTGACATGGGCCTCGGCAATGGTGGCCTGGGCCGTCTCGCCGCGTGCTTCATGGATTCGCTCAGCACGCTGAACCTGCCCGCCATCGGCTACGGCATCCATTATGAGTTCGGCCTCTTCAAACAGGAGTTCGTGAACGGCAAGCAGATCGAGCATCCAGACGCCTGGATGCGTGATGGGAGCCCGTGGAAGATCGCTCGCCCGTCCTACCGCCAAAAGATTCATCTCTATGGCCGCAGCGTGCAGAAGTTCGACGACCTCGGCAATCCCCACTACGAGTGGGTCGATACGAAGTGCCTCCTCGGCCTCCCATGGGACATCCCGATCGTCGGTTATGAATCCCACACCGTGAACGTCCTCCGCCTCTGGCAGGCGCAGGCGGATGAAGACCTCAATCTCCAAATCTTCAACGACGGTGGCTACATCGACGCCATCCGCGAGAAGGCCATGGCCGAGACCGTCTCGAAGGTGCTCTACCCGAACGACAGCACGGAAAGCGGCAAGGAATTGCGCCTCGTGCAGCAGTACTTCTTCGTCGCCTGCTCACTGGCCGACATCATCCGCCGCTTCAAAAACGGCTACAACCTTCCTTGGAGCGAATTCCCCTCCAAAGCGGCCATCCAGCTCAACGACACGCATCCCGCCGTCGCCATCCCCGAGCTTATGCGCATCCTCGTCGATGAGGAAAAGCTCGATTGGGCCCATGCCTGGTCCATCTGCCAGCAGACCTTTGGTTATACCAATCACACGCTGCTCCCCGAGGCCCTCGAAACGTGGTCCACATCCCTCTTCGAGCGGGTGCTGCCGCGCCATCTCCAGATCATCTACCAGATCAATCACCTCTTCCTCACCCACGAAGTCGAGGCCAAATGGCCCGGCGATAACGAGAAGAAAAAAATCCTCTCCCTCATCGAAGAACGCGGCGGTCACAAAGCCGTGCGCATGGCCCACATGAGCGTCCTCGGCTCCCACGCCACCAATGGCGTCGCCGCGCTGCACACGCGTTTGCTTTGCGAGCGCCTCTTCCCCGAATTCCACGAGCTGTATCCCGAGCGCTTCCTGAATCTCACCAACGGCGTCACCTTCCGCCGCTGGCTCGATGTGTGCAATCCGGAGCTCTCCACCCTCATCACCGAGTCCATCGGCTCCGGCTGGCTCAAAGATGCCTCGAAGCTCCGCGGCCTCGAAAAATTCGCCACGGACAGCTCCTTTCAGCAGCGCTTCCACGACATCAAACGCAGCCACAAAGTCCGCCTCGCCAAGATCATCCAGGACACCTGCGGCGTCAGCGTCAGCCCGGATGCGCTCTTCGATGTGCAGATCAAGCGACTGCATGAGTACAAGCGCCAGCACCTCAATCTCATCCACATCGTCAGTCTGTATCGTCAGCTCCTCGACAATCCGAACCTCGATATCGCCCCGCGTGTTTTCATTTTCGGTGCCAAGGCCGCTCCCGGCTACTATCTCGCCAAAAACATCATCCACGCCATCAACGCCCTCGCCGCGAAGGTGAACCATGATCCACGCATCGGTGGCAAGCTGAAGGTCGTCTTCATCCCGAACTACGGCGTCTCCATCGCCGAACGCATCATTCCTGCGGCCGATCTCAGTGAGCAAATCTCCACCGCCGGCAAGGAAGCCTCCGGCACCGGCAACATGAAGCTCGCCCTCAACGGTGCTCTCACCATCGGCACGCTCGATGGAGCCAATGTCGAGATCCTCGAAGAAGTCGGTGACGACAACATCTTCATCTTCGGTCTCACCGTCGAAGAGGTCACCGAACTCCGCGCCAAGGGTTACAACCCCATGGATTTCTACTGGGCCAGCGAAGAGCTGCGCCTGAGCCTCGACTGGCTCACCAGCGATGCCTTCACCGGCAACGCCAATGAGTTCAAACCGCTCCGCGACAGCCTCCTCCATCACGGCGACCCCTTCCTCGTCATGGCCGATTACGACAGCTACTCCGCCGCACAGGCCAAAGTCGGCTTGGCCTATCAAAACGTCCCCGAGTGGACCCGCAAAGCCATCCTCAACACCGCCCGCGTCGGCAAATTCAGCAGCGACCGCACCATCCTCGAATACGCCGAGAAAGTCTGGAAGCTCCCGCAGGTCGCGGTGCCGTAAGGCAGCAGGCGAATCCTACTCGTCCTCTTACTCCTCCCTCGCCCGCAACACTTCGCGTAGCGATGCGGGCGGGTCGATCAAGGTGCGTCGTTTCACGTTTCAAGTATCGAGTTTCATGATGCTCCGCTCACGCGCCAGCGTCGTGGCAAGTCCTCTGTCTGCTATTTCCGCAGACGTTAGGGCTCCAGTTTCGGACTGGCTTTGACGGTGTTCTTGCCGTCAAAATCTTTACCGGTACACTTGAGGGTGTCAGGATCAAGCTTGAGCGTCGCCATCGCGCCTTTCGAAAGCACCAACTTCACCGTCCACCCCTCGTTGGACCAGGCAAAGGCCTCCCCCTGATAGTGGTGAATGCCACTGCCGCCTTCCTTCAAGGTGATCGAGGTGACGCCTGCATCTCCCGCGTCCCATTCCCAGTCGCAAGCCGTCAGGACTTTTCGGCGCTCATCATCAGTCCACGCTCGTTTTGCGAGCTTGATGAGTTCCGCTTTGAACCAGTCATTGACCACCTTGCGTCTGGCTTTGAGTTCGTTTTTAAGTTCCGACACAGGCTCGGCCTGGATGGTGGCAGAACAGACGCCGAGCACGGCGAGGAGGAGGAAGAGCGTTTTCATCAATGGAGAGGCATCATCACATGCCTGCCGCACCTGCCTCAAGCTATTTTCAGGCGATTACGCCCGACGCCGATGGCGTAAGTAGATCATGGCGGCCAAGCCAATCCAAAGGATGAAGCTCGCGGGGCTGAATGCTTATCCTTTCGAGTTCAGGCACCCCACGATGGACTCGACAATTTCATCTGGGGATGGCTCGATGGACACGCGAACAAGGTCCGGCGTCATTTCGAGCGTGGCGAGCTGACTTTCGAGCAGGCTGAGAGGCATAAAATGCCCTTTTCGAGCGGCCATGCGTTCGGTGATGAGTTCGCGGGAGCCATCGAGGAGCACAAAAGCGATCTGGCTGGCATCGTCATCGCCACGGAGCTTGTCGCGGTAAATGGGCTTCAACGCGGAGCAGCCGACGATATGCACGGGCGTCTTGCCACGCATGGCGAGGATGCGCTGGCGCAGCGTGGCATACCAGGGCCAGCGGTCTTCGTCCGTGAGCGGAGTGCCCGTGGACATCTTGGCTTTGTTCGCGGGCGGATGAAAATCATCCCCATCGTCAAAGGTGCCCACCAGCCGTTGCGCGAGCTTTTGACCGATGACCGACTTCCCACTGCCAGAGACGCCCATGAGAATGATGGTGGGAGGCATGAGAAGACGCGGAGGTGGACTGGTGGGGCACTGGCGGAATGATCCGTCCTATTCAAACAACTCGGGGTAGCACCGCAGAGCGTGTGAGCGGGTGAGTTCGAGGATCTCGCCGGGCAGGCTTCGCTTGAGCGCCTCGGCGGCCAGTGCCTGGCACTCAGGCACGTTGAGTTGACGAATGGCATGCTTCACACGAGCCACTTGACCAGCGGCGACGCTGAGTTCGTTCAGGCCGAGGCCGATCATGAGCGGCGTCAGCTCCAAGCTGGAGGCCATTTCACCGCAGATGCCGATGCGGATCCCTGCACGCCGGGCAGCCAGGACGGACAAATCAATCAACCGAAGCACCGCGGGATGGGTGGGCTGGTAAAGACCGGCCACCCGATCGTTCAGGCGATCCACGGCGAGGGTGTATTGAATGAGGTCATTCGTGCCGAGGCTAAAGAAATCCACCTCAGCCGCGATCTGATCGGCGGAAAGCGCTGCGCTGGGGATTTCGATCATGGCCCCAACCTCGATCGCTTCCGGGATGGTGTGTCCTTCGCTCTCCAATTCCGCCGCGCACTCCGCCAGCAGGGCTTTGGCATCGAGCACTTCCTGCAAACCGGAAACCATCGGAAACATAATGCCCACTCGTCCATGCATCGCGGCACGGAGCAAGGCACGAAGCTGGGTGCGAAACATATCCGGCTTGCCAAGGGAGAGGCGGATGCCGCGCCAGCCGAGGAAGGGATTGGGTTCTGGCTCTTCCGCGAGACGTTCGTCCACCTTGTCACCGCCCAGATCGAGGGTGCGGAAGACCACACGCTTCGGAGCGAGCGATTTGACGACGGTGGTGTAAGCCGTGGCGATTTCATCTTCCGTGGAATTCGGATTTTCGAGATGCAGCATCTCCGTGCGGAAAAGCCCCACTTCCTCTGCGCCGCTGTCATTGACGATTTGCGCCTCCTCCACGAATTCAGCGTTCGCTCCCACACAAATGACGCTCCCGCAGGTCGTGATGGCCTCGCCATGGCGGTCCACTTGGAAGACGTCTTCGCGTTTCTCCGCCTGCTCCTCACGGCTGCGATAGCGGGCGAGCGTTTCAGGCGTGGGATTGACGATGAGATGACCTTCTTCGCCATCGAGAAAGACCGCATCGCCGCTGTGCAGTGTCTCGCAGATGCCGTGCAGCTTCACCACCGCCGGGATGGCGAGGGATTTAGCAATGATGGCCGCATGGGAGACGGCGCTGCCGGTCTCCAGGGCAAAGCCCAGCACCTTCGAACGGTCGAGCTGTACGGTATCGGAAGGTGTGAGATCATGCGCCACAATGATGACGGGCTCGTCAAACATCGGGGTTTCCAGCAGTTCACCGCGCAGATGGCGCATCACTCGCTGGGTGACGTCTTTGATGTCGAGGAAGCGCTCCCGCAGATAGGCATCCTGAAGCCCACGGAGCTTCTCCATGTGCTTCGTCATCAGCCGGTAGTAGGCATAATCGACGCTGATGAGCTGCTCACGAACGGTTTTCTCCACCTGGCGCAGGATGGAGCCGTCCTGAATGATCAGGAGGTGCGTCTCGAAAATCTCACTCTCTGCGCTGCCCTCCTCGGCACCCATCTCACGGCGCAAAGCCTCGATCTCCTGACGGGTCACATCCAGCGCCGCGTGCAGGCGCTTCATTTCATGGTCCACCGCTTCCGGGGCGATGGTATCCTCATCCGGCTCATCAAAGTGATCCTTCAAAACATGAACCACCGCATGCGCCACACCCGCCGAGACGGCGGTTCCTATCAAAAGACGTTCTGGAGGGGGGGGCGGCGCAAGATCAGCCATTCGGAACCATCTTTCACGCAGGCCACGGGCTTTGGCAATAGATGACTTTCGGGGAGAGTGCGCCCTAGCCACCCTAACGACGGACTACTTCAGCTCCTGAATGCGGAGATTGCGGAATTTGTAGGTGGCTCCCTTTTCGCCGTGGTGCTGGATGGCGATGACGCCGCTGGCGTCCATGCCGTCCTCGACATCGGTGGTGAAGACGCCGTTGACGAAGATTTTGAGGCTCTTGCCACGGCATTCGATGCGGTAGGTGTTCCAGTCGTTGCGTTTGAAGGCATCGCCAGCACGGGCGCGGAAGGCGGCTTCGCTCTCCTTGTTTCCTTTGATGGGGCTGATGAACCACATACGGCGGCCTTCATCGTAGAGTCCGCCGGACCATTTGCGGTTCGCATCGCCGTCCACCTCGGCCTGATAACCGAAGACCTTGTTCTTTTCTACATGGGCGCGGAACATGAAGCCGCTGTTCGCCTTGCCTTCGGGCAGCTTGATCTCTCCTTCGAAGATGAAGTCGCCGTAGGTCTTCTCGGTGGCGACGAAGAATTTCTTTTCGCCGGTAAGGTGGATTTCACCGTCCACGATGTCGATCTTCCCCCACTCATAGGCATTCTTCCAACCGGTGAGCGTTTTGCCGTCAAAGAGCGGCGTGAAGTCAGCGGCGAAGGCGGACAGAGCGGAGAGAGCGAGGGTTGCGAGGAGGGTTTTCATGAGAGGTTGGAGATAAGGGATCAGGGATTGACGACATTGACAGGAGAGCCGGCGAGGAAGGCCTTCACGTTGGCGGCGCAGGCGGCGATGAGGCGGACGCGGGCTTCTCGGCTGGCCCAGGCAACGTGAGGGGTGACGAAGCAGTTTTTGGCGCCGAGGAGCGGATTGCCCTCCTTGGGCGGCTCGACGCTCAGCACATCGACGCCAGCTCCGGCAAGGGTTCCGGCCTCCAAAGCGGCCGCGAGAGCTTGATCGTCGATCAGCGGACCACGGCCGGTGTTGATGAGTAGGGCGGTTTTTTTCATCAGGCCCAGCGTGCGGGCATTCACCAGGTGCTTCGTGGCATCTGTGAGCGGGCAGTGGAGGGAGATGACATCGGCTTCACGGAAAATGGTATCGGTATCGGCGGCCTCGATGCCAGCGGGAGGTCCGGCACCCCAGTTTCGCTTCGAGGCGAGGACCTTCATGCCGAAGGCCTGGCCGATGCGGGCCACCGCGGCACCGATCTCGCCATAGCCGATGATGCCCAGCGTGCGACCAGCCAGTTCGATGATAGGCTTATCGTAGTAGCAGAAATCCAGGCAGTTCTGCCAGCCACCCGCAGCCACACTTTGGGCTGAGGCACCCACGTTGTTCGAGAGCTCCAAAATGAGCGCGAAGACATGCTGCGCCACGGCAGGCGTGCCATAGCCGGGCACGTTGGTGACGATGACCCCACATTCCTTGGCCGCCACGGTATCCACGACATTGAAGCCAGTGGCGATGACGCCGATGTATTTCAAATCTGGCAACGCCTCGATAATCTCACGCGTCATCGGAGCCTTGTTGGTGATGACGATGGGCGCTCCGGCGCAGCGGGCCGCCGTTTCCGCCACGGGCGTGCGAGGATGCCTCTCGCAGGGAGCGATGGATTCAAAAGGAGCCCAGGAGACATCGCCAGGATTGGCTGTGTGGGCATCGAGCATGACGATTTTCATAGGTTTAAACGGCAATGGGAGCTTTGATGGCGGGATGAGGATCGTAGCCTTCGAGGGTGAAATCTTCGAAGGTGAAACCATCGAGGTGCTTCACCTCGGGATTCATCTTCATCACCGGCAGCGGGCGGGGTTCACGCGAGAGCTGCTCGCGGGCCTGATCGAGGTGGTTGGAGTAAAGATGCAGGTCACCGAAGGTATGGACGAACTCACCGGGCTTCAAACCGCACACCTGGGCCACCATCATGGTGAGCAGCGCGTAGCTGGCGATGTTGAAAGGCACGCCGAGGAAAAGATCGGCGCTGCGCTGGTAAAGCTGGCAGCTCAGGTGGCCTTGATCGACGAAGAACTGAAACAGGCAGTGACAGGGCGGCAGGGCCATCTCATCAATGCGAGCCACATTCCAAGCGCTGATGATGTGGCGACGGCTGTAAGGGTTCTTCTTTAACGACTCGATGACATCGGCGATCTGGTCGTGCGGGGCGGCATCATCGGCTCCCTGCCAACGCCGCCATTGAGCGCCATAGACGGGACCGAGATCGCCCTTCTCATCCGCCCATTCGTCCCAGATGGTGACTTTGTTGTCCTGGAGGTATTTGACGTTCGTGTCCCCTTTGATGAACCACAGCAACTCATGGATGATGGAGCGCAGGTGAAGCTTTTTCGTCGTGACGAGGGGAAAATGAGTGCGCAGATCGTAGCGGCTTTGCTCACCGAAAACGGAATACGCGCCCGTGCCCGTGCGGTCCTCCCGGTAGGAGCCGTGTTCGAGCACTTTGCGGAGCAGGCGGTGGTATTCTTCCATCCGGCTGTCATAGCGGGCCACGCGCCGGATGCAAACGGCCACGCTGTCTTCGCTCAAGACTGCATTTCGAGGCGCTCGCGGAGGGATTTGGGCCTTGCGTCGTTGGAAACAACGGGCGGCGTGGGGTGCAGCTCGGACGCCTCCACGTTCGACAGGTAGCGAAACGAGGCACGGTAAGCCACGATGCCCACCAAGATGTAAGCCGCGAGGTGTTTGGGGCCGATGAGGCGCAGCAAAAAGCCCATCACATGCATCTCGAAGGTGGGCTTGGCCGCCTCGGCGAGGATTTCATCGCGGGTGCGGCGGTCCTCATTGCGTTTGGCATCGAGGATGTTGAAGGGATCGTCATCGGCGAGCTTGCGTCGGCCAATTTGATCCATCTCCGCCGCCTCAGCGGCGATCAAGGCGGATCGCTGCGCATCCTCCATTTTCATCTCCTCGATCATGGCTTTTTCCTCGGCCGATATTTCGGCGGTCTCAGGGGCGAACAGCGTGCCGTATTGCATGTAGATGTAGCTGTCATAGCCCGTGGTGGTCACGACGCCCACAATCACCGTGATCACCGCCAGCACGCCAAAACGCCGCTCCACGCCGCGCCCCGTCAGCCGAATGATCCACCCCACGACGAAGCCCACGGCGATGATGAGGAGAAAATAGGCCCGCCAACTCGTCGTCGAGGTGAGGCTGGAGCCGATGGCACTCACGCAGAGGCCAACCACCGCGCCGACGATGGCCAGTGGAAAGCTCTGCTTCCGGCGGAACTCCTCATACCGCTCCTGCGTGCGTTTCCAATTGTCTTCCATCAGCATTTGAGCGCGGCGTTTTTTCTTCTCCGCTTCGCTAAATCCCTCCATCTCCTCCAACTGGCTAGCGGTCCGCTGAGAGGCAGCTGCCTCCTGCGGCAGGCTGAGCGTGAGACTCAGGCTACCAATGGAAAGGACATCCCCGTCATTCACCAGCGTGCC
>Ga0114980_10000573_pt1 | contig 26591 bp, 27 predicted proteins | sample S_140806_EF_Meta_FD_87018 | JGI IMG/M metagenome (GOLD analysis project Ga0114980, IMG submission 87018) | Freshwater microbial communities from Lake Simoncouche, Canada to study carbon cycling - S_140806_EF_MetaG | ecosystem: Environmental > Aquatic > Freshwater > Lake | place: Lake...
GACTTCTATACTTTTTAAAATTTTAAAAGGTGCTAAGCGCTCATTCAATCGATCGATTTCTTCATGCTGTGCTTTGATGCGCTCCGGACTCAAACCATTGGCATAAAACGCAGCTTGTGAGTGATCACTAATCACTAAGTATTCCAAGCCTTTAGCTTTAGCGGCTTCTGCCATTGCCTCTAGCGTATGAGCACCATCGCTCCAGGTAGAGTGACTATGAATGATGCCTTTAATATCGCTTACTTGAATAAGCGAAGGCATTGATTGTCCCAATCGATTAGGATCTGTTCTTAGACAAGCTTCTAGGTATGGCACTTGATGCTGTTCAAAAATTGCCGCCTCACTATCCGTAGTATCGGGCAAGGTATAGCGTTCGGTAAATGCTTCTAAAAATGCTGCACTACAAGAAGTTTTAAAGAGCGTAGTGTATAAATTTTCCTTGTTGCAACAATGAAATTGAAAAGGAATTTGTTGTGGCCATTGCACCCACAATACAGGTTCTTGTTCTTTTATTTGAAGCGCTTCAAAGGTACTTAGCCATTTTTTTAAGCTTGCTATAGGCACATCACAAACAAAATCTATTTGCTGAAGGGTAGGATCTTGCATGCGATACGCACCGCTCATTAAAAAGGTGGCATCAGGAAAGGAGGCTTGAAGTAGCGGTTGGATAGCCAAAGCGCTTTGGTGTGCCTCGGCCCATAAAAACCATCCTTGCTGTTGTTGTATAAATTGAATTTGTTGTAAGATGCTTAATTGTGTTTTTTCTCCAAAACCTTTTAGTCCTAAGAGTCTATTTTCTTGACAAGCATATTGCAATTCACCGACACTTTCAATCTGTAACTCCTTCCATAAGACTGCAATTTTTTTTGGGCCTAAGCCCTTTATTTGCATGATGTCCAAAATACCCGGAGGTGTTTGTTGTATCAGTTCTTCCAGTGGGGCCAAGGTGCCGCTTTGTAGTAAAGCATAAATTTTTTCTGCATGTGCCGAACCAATTCCACGAATGCTGGCAATAGCCGATTGTTCCATTTGAGCAAGGGGTGTAGCCCACTTGTCGATAGTGAAAGCAGCGCTTGAATAACTTTTTACTTTAAAACTATTTTCGCCATGCAAATCGAGCAACTTGGCATACAAGTCGAAACAATCGGCTATTTGATGATTGGTCATGAGCTTAGATTAATTAGAAAGACAATGGTTAACCCATTCGAGCACCAAAGCAAATTGTTGTTCCCTATCGAGATGCGTATTGTCTAAAACGCGGGCATCCTCTGCTTGTCGCAGCGGACTCTCTGCTCGGTTACTATCAATATAATCACGGAGTTCTAAATTGTGGCGCACTTCATCGATACTGATATGCGGATTGATGGCATACAATTCATCAAAGCGCCTTAAGACTCTAGTTTCAGGATCGGCTGTCATGAAAATCTTTAGTTCAGCTTTAGGAAATACTACCGTGCCAATATCTCTGCCGTCCATCACAATGCCTTTTTTAGCCCCCATAACTTGTTGTTGGGCTACAGCAAAATGACGTACCTCTTTAATAGCGGAAACCTCACTTACTTTATCGGCAACTAAAAGTTCGCGTATTAAATGCGCCACATTTTCGCCGTTTAAAAAAATTTCAGATTGCTTCGTTGCGCTATTGATTTCAAAATGCAATTCGATGTTTTGAAGTGCTGCTTCTATAGCTTGTTGATTGGATAAGTCTACACTATTGCGCAAAAAATAGAGCGTAATAGCTCTATACATGGCGCCGGTATCGATAAACGTATACGACAATTGCGTAGCCAGTCGTTTGGCAAGCGTGCTTTTCCCGCAAGAAGAAAAGCCATCGATAGCAATGATAATTTTTTTAGTAGACATGCAAATTGTAATTACTACAAATGTAAAAGAATGTATTGATATTTGAAATTATAGTAAGCAATTTGAAAAGCTATTCAATTACTTAAACTTACCTTACATAAAAAAACCACATCAATCGATGTGGTTTTTGTTTTAATTGTCAGCTATTATTATTCAGCAAAATACTTGTGGAAATAAGGAATTGTTTCGATGCCTTTGAAATAATTAGCCACATCATATTTTTCGTTTGGCGAATGGATATTATCATTATCCAAACCAAAGCCCATCAATACAGTTTTAAGACCTAATACACGTTCAAATAAGGCAATGATTGGAATACTTCCACCACCGCGCGTAGGAATTGGATCCTTGCCAAAAGTAGTTTGAATAGCTTTAGACGCTGCTTGGTAGGCCTTGCTATCAGTAGGAGTAACTACAGGCTCACCACCATGGTGTGCTGTAACTTTTACTTGCACGCTTGCTGGTGCAATACCTTCAAAATGTTGTTGGAAGATTGCTGCAATGTCATCGCTGCTTTGGTGCGGTACTAAACGCATTGATATTTTAGCAAATGCTTTAGACGGTAATACAGTTTTTGCTCCTTCACCTGTATAACCACCCCAAATGCCATTCACATCTAAGGTTGGTCGTGTGCCCGTGCGCTCTAACGTGGTATAGCCTTTTTCGCCCCATACATCTGCAACGCCCAATTCGTTTTTGTATTCATTCAAATCAAAAGGAGCATTGTTAAGCGCTGTTCTATCGGCATCGCTTAAATTTTCTACCTTATCATAAAAAGCTGGAATAGTGATATGATTATTCTCATCGTGTAGAGAAGCAATCATCTTACATAAGATATTGATAGGGTTGGCAACCGCACCACCATAAACACCACTGTGCAAATCGCGATTAGGACCTGTTATTGCTACTTCCATATAAGCCAATCCTCGTAAGCCAGTTTCTAAACTAGGGTGCTCCATGCTAATCATAGAAGTATCCGAAACCAAAACGATATCTGCTTTTAATTTTTCTTTATTATTTTCTAAGAACACGCCCAAATTACTACTACCTACTTCTTCTTCTCCTTCAATCATTAATTTCACATTGCAAGGAAGCGTATTCGTTTTAGCCATAACTTCTAAGGCTTTTACATGCATAAACATTTGTCCTTTATCATCACACGCACCACGAGCAAATATTTTTCCATCTTTAATTACGGGTTCAAAGGGACCGCTATGCCAAAGGTCTAATGGATCAGCAGGTTGCACATCGTAGTGACCATAAACCAATACAGTTGGTTTTGCAGGGTCAATGATAATTTCGCCATAAACAATAGGGTGACCATCGGTAGGGCAAATTTCTGCATGCGTGCAGCCAGCTTGTAATAAGCTTGCCTTGACAGCGTCGGCGCAACGCGCTACATCACCTTTATATTGACTATCAGCACTGATAGACGGAATGCGTAAGAGGTCTAATAATTCGTTAAGAAAACGATCTTGATGTTGTTGTTGGTAGTCTTTCCAAACTTGCATAGTAGATAAATTTTGAAGCCAAAAGTAAGTAAATGATTGTTAAAACGTGAATAGATACGATAGAAATCTTTCCTGATTTATCGCATAATTCGCCTAGAATTCAATATTTTCGATAATAAAAAAAATAGTGTACCTTTGTCCACTTATAAAAAAATTAACTTTACTATCTTATTTCTATGAAGTTATCTCAATTCAAATACGACCTTCCGTTAAATCTTATCGCGCAGCATCCTGCAAAATCGAGAGAGGAGAGCCGTTTGATGGTCGTGCATCGTAACACGGGAAAAATTGAACACAAAGTATTTAAAGATATCATCGATTACTACGACGATAGAGACGTGATGATTGTGAATAATACTAAAGTGTTTCCTGCTCGTTTATATGGTAAAAAAGAAAAGACAGGTGCGCAAATAGAAGTATTTTTATTAAGAGAATTGAACAAGCCAAATCGTTTGTGGGATGTAATTGTTGATCCTGCAAGAAAAATACGCGTAGGTAACAAATTGTATTTTGGTGATAATGATGAGTTGGTGGCAGAAGTTATTGATAATACTACCTCTAGAGGTCGTACGATTCGTTTCTTATATGATGGCGATGATGCAGGCTTCAGAGATAAATTAGAATTGTTGGGCGAAACACCATTGCCGCGTTATATCAAACGCACGCCCGATGAAATGGATAAAGAGCGTTACCAAACGGTATTTGCTAAATACGAAGGCGCTGTTGCAGCACCTACAGCGGGTATGCACTTTAGTAGAGAATTGATTAAGCGTTTAGAAATTAAAGGTATCCGTTTTGCAGAAGCTACCTTACATACTGGTTTAGGTACTTTCCGTCAGATTGAAGTAGAGGATTTATCGAAACATAAAATGGATGCTGAGTACTTTAAAGTAGATGATTATGCTTGTAAAGTAGTGAACAGAGGTATTGAGGAAAAAAGAAAAGTTTGTTCTATTGGTACTACTACCTTGCGTGCTTTAGAAAGTTCCGTTACCGCTCAAGGTTTATTAAAACCAACAGAAGGATGGACTAATTTATTTATTCATCCACCACACGATTTTTCTATTAATAACTCATTAGTTACTAATTTCCATTTGCCAAAAACAAGTTTGATGATTATGACCTGCGCTTTTGCTGGATATGATTTAACGATGGAAGCGTATCACACGGCGATCAAAGAAAAATATCGTTTCTTTAGCTATGGCGATGCCTTGTTAATAATTTAATAAAAACTGAAATTTATAAAAAAAGCGTACCAACACGGTGCGCTTTTTGTATTTTTGTAGGCATTCAACCAACAACTATGAATACTAAAATTCACAACATTATAAGCGCCTCCATTTCGGTAAAGCAACAAGTGCTTGCCGATACGCAATTACTTCAAGAAATTGCTGCTGCAACACAGGCTTGTATTGCGGCCTTAAAAAAGGGTAACAAACTATTGTTTTGTGGTAATGGGGGTAGTGCTGCCGATGCACAGCATTTAGCTGCCGAATTTACGGGTCGATTTTATTCTGATCGTAAGGCATTACCTGCAGAAGCGTTGCATTGCAATACTTCCTATTTAACGGCGGTAGCCAATGATTACAGTTATGATGTGGTGTATAGTAGAATGGTAGAAGGCATAGCAAAAGAAGGTGATGTTTTAATTGGGTTAAGCACTTCGGGTAATTCAAAAAATATTGTCAAAGCATTGGAGCAAGCAAAGGCTATGGGTGTTTGCACCATTGGCTTTACGGGTGCTGGTGGTGGAGCTATGAAATCATTAAGTGATCATTTGATTGCCGTGCCAAGTAAGGATACGCCTCGTATTCAAGAAGCGCATATTTTAATAGGGCATATTATTTGTGAATTGGCTGAAGCAGCATTAGTATCTTAAGAATGGAATCTATTATGAATATAGCAAAAGGTGCGGGTTGGACATTGTTTTTAGACCGAGATGGGGTTATTAATAAAGAACAAGAAGGCACTTATGTAACCAGTTGGGAAGAGTTTGAATTTCTACCAGGGGTATTAGCTGGATTGTCTGAGGTGAGACCGTATTTCGATAAAATAATTATTGTTACCAATCAACGTGGGGTAGGGAAAGGGATCATGAGTGTAGCAACGCTGAAAGAAATACATTCAAAGATGCGTGCATGTTTTACAGAGGCGGGCGTGCATATCGATAAAGTATATAGTGCTATAGCATTGGCAAGTGACGATATCAATAGAAAGCCGAATACCGGAATGGCTATGCAAGCAAAAGAAGATTTTGAAGACATTGATTTTAAAAAAAGTGTGATGGTGGGGAACAATTTATCGGATATGGAATTTGGGAAGCGCTTAGGGATGAAAACCGTTTTTTTAACAACTACCAAGGGTAAAATGGAGCTGCCTCATGAATTGATTGATATGCAATGTGATTCTTTGCAAGAATGGTGTAATTGCATTGATAATCAAGTGCTTGAAGTGTAATAAAAGAATAAATTAGCTGCTGTAAAAAGGGTTCTAAAAGCCCCTGAAAAGAAATTAAAAAATGTTTTTCAAATTTTTGAGGAATAAATAAATTTTTTTTTATACCTTTGCAGTCCTTAAAAAATATGGCAAAACAGTCCTTAATCAAACAAGATGGCGTAATCGTCGAAGCATTATCTAATGCTATGTTCCGTGTACGCTTAGAAAATGGGCATGAAATACTTGCTACAATCTCTGGAAAGATGCGCATGCACTACATTCGTATCCTACCAGGCGACAAAGTGGGAGTTGAAATGAGCCCTTACGATTTGACTCGTGGCCGTATTATATATCGATATAAATAAACAATTAAAATAACCAGCAATGAAGGTTAGAGCATCCATAAAAAAACGCAGTGAAGACTGCAAAATCGTACGCCGCAAAGGCAGATTATATATTATTAACAAGAAAAATCCTCGTTTTAAACAACGTCAGGGTTAAACTTATTTTTTTAATTTAAAATTTTGAATTATACATGGCTCGTATAGCTGGTATTGATCTTCCGAAAAACAAACGTGGTGAGATAGGTCTCACTTACATCTACGGTATTGGCCGCAGCACTGCACAGTACATTCTTGACAAAGCATCTATTAGCTTAGATAAAAAAGTTAATGAGTGGAACGATGATGAGCAAACTGCCATTCGTAACATTATCAACGCTGAATTTAAAGTGGAAGGACAATTACGTTCTGAAGTTCAGATGAACATCAAGCGATTGATGGATATCGTATGTTACCGTGGTTTACGTCATCGTAAAGGGCTTCCATTACGTGGACAACGTACTCGTACTAACAGTCGTACTCGTAAAGGAAAACGTAGAACGGTTGCGGGTAAAAAGAAAGTCGCTAAAAAATAGAACACCCACTATAACAACTGTTGCATGGCCGGATCTGCAGGGTGTTGCAAGGAGGCATGTAATGGGGTCGATTTCGGTTGACTTATATTTTATTGATTACCTTTTATTAAAATTAAAATGGCAAAAGCACAATCAGGCAAAACCGCTGCAAAAAAGCGCGTAGTAAAAGTAGAGCCACATGGTGATGCGCATATCAATGCAGCATTTAACAATGTGATCATTAGTTTAACCAACAAATCTGGTCAAGTTATTTCTTGGTCATCTGCTGGCAAAATGGGTTTCCGTGGTTCTAAAAAGAACACACCATATGCAGCACAAATGGCAGCACAAGATTGCGGTAAAGTAGCAATAGATGCTGGGTTGAAAAAAGTAGACGTATTTGTAAAAGGCCCTGGTGCTGGTAGAGAAGGTGCTATTCGTGCTTTAGCAAACATGGGTATTGAAGTAACATCTATCAAAGATATTACCCCATTACCACACAACGGTTGCCGTCCTCCGAAAAAACGTCGCGTATAATCTTAATTAACATTTTTCAATATAAGCGAATTGGATCCACTTTTCCGATTTTTACAAGAGACAATTCGCAATTTTTAAAAATCGATAAAACAAAAACAACATGGCTCGTTACACAGGACCCAAAAACAGAATTTGCCGTATCTTCGGAGAACCTATTTTAGGATCAGGCAAAGACTTAGCAAAAAACAGTAATCCTCCGGGACAACATGGCCCATCTCGTAAACGTAAAACGTCTTCTGAGTACGCTATCCAATTAAAAGAAAAACAAAAAGCAAAATATACATACATGGTATTGGAAAAACAATTCCGTAACACGTATGTAGAAGCTTCTCGTTTGAAAGGTGCAACGGGTGAGAATCTAATTAAATTATTAGAAGCTCGTTTAGACAATACCATCTATCGTATGGGTATTGCTCCAACGCGTCCAGCAGCTCGTCAAATCGTATCTCACAAACACATTATGATTAACGGAGAGATTGTAAATATTCCTTCTTATCGTTTGAAACCAGGAGATGTGATTGAAATTAAACCAAAATCAAAAGTAAATCCTTCGATTTCTTCTTTGATTGGTCCTAAAAATCCAAAAATTTCTTGGGTTGAATTTAATGAGAAAGAAATGAAAGGTACCTACTTAGCGCACCCTGAGCGTGAAAATGTTCCTGAAAACATTAAAGAGCAACTAATTGTAGAGTTGTACTCTAAATAATCTTTTGAGTAATTGCTTCTTGATTAAGAAGCAATTACTTATTTTAAAAATTAACAATCAAACTCAAAATTCATACTATATGGCTATATTGAATTTCCAAAAACCGGACAAAATTGTTTTACAAAAAACAACTGAGTTTGAAGCTCAATTCGAGTTTCGCCCTCTAGAACCAGGTTATGGTGTAACGATTGGAAATGCATTACGTAGAGTATTGCTTTCTTCATTAGAAGGATTTGCTATTACATCTATCAAAATTGCTGGTGCAGATCATGAATTTGCAACCATCAAAGGTGTTTTAGAAGATGCAACTGAAATTATATTAAACTTAAAACAAGTTCGTTTTAAACGTGTAGCGGATAGCGATGTTACTACAGAGCGTTTAAGCTTAAACTTAAAAGGTAATAGCGTATTTACAGCAGGTATGATTGGTGAGCAAACAACCAATTTTGAGGTGATGAACCCAGAGTTAGTTATCTGCACTATGGAGCCTTCAACTAATTTCCAAATTGAAATCAATTTAGGAAAAGGTAGAGGATATGTGCCTTCTGAAGAAAACCGTGCAAAAGATGGTTCTTTAGGCGTTATCGCTATCGACTCTATTTTTACGCCGATCAAAAATGTAAAATATACAATCGAAAATACACGTGTTGAACAACGCACGGATTTCGAAAAATTAATCATGGAAATTCATACCGATGGTACTATTCACCCTGAAGAGGCAGTGAAAGAAGCATCTCGTATTTTGATCCAACATTTAATGATCATCACTGATGAAAATATTTCTTTAGACACAAAACGTGAAGAAAAAGAACATTTAGTTGATGAAGAAACATTGCAATTAAGAAAAATATTAAATACACCATTAGAAGATTTAGAATTATCGGTGCGTGCATTTAATTGCTTAAAAGCTGCAAAAATTAATTCTTTAAGTGAGTTAGTGCACTATACACAAGAAGAATTAATGAAATTCAGAAATTTCGGCCAAAAATCATTATCTGAAATCGAGCAAATGTTAATCGACAGAGGCTTATCATTCGGTATGGATTTAAACCGTTTAAACTTAAGAGACTAATTTTTTAACCTAAGTACTGCGTATCCCTTGACACGGTGCGTGGGAAGCTGAAAAGCAAAAATCAATTTATATGCGTCACGGAGATAAAATCAAAAATTTAGGTCGTACACAATCGCACAGAAAAGCGTTGATGTCTAACATGGCGGTATCCTTGTTTCAACACAAGCGTATCACCACTACATTGGCTAAAGCAAAAGCACTACGTGTTTATGCTGAACCATTAATCACAAGATGTAAAGTAGATACTATGCACAATCGTCGTGTAGTGTTCTCCTATTTACAAGATAAAGAATCTATCAATGAATTATTTGGTGTTATTAGCGATAAAGTAGCTAATCGTCCAGGTGGTTATACTCGTATCATCAAATTACCTCGTCGTATGGGGGATGCTGCTGATATGGCTATGATTGAATTAGTTGACTTTAACGAATTATATGTTAAAGAATCTAAAGATACCGCTAAGAAAACACGTCGTAGCAAAAAAGCAACCGCTCCCAAAGCAGCTCCAGCAGTAGCAGCAGCACCTGTAGAAGAAACACCAGCTTTTGAAAACGAAGCAATGGAAGCTAATGATGCTCCAGAAGCAAGTGCTGAATAATAAAATTCAATTTACTTTTAATGAAAAATCACCCAAATATTTGGGTGATTTTTTTTGCTAATTTGTTCCATATTATTTACTTAATTTGTATCTTTCGGAATAATTTTATTTTTATTTATCACGCACTTTTCTATGAAAAAATATACCTACTTAGTAGCTTTTTTACTTGTTGCAGTTTTTCTTTCAAGTACTGCAGATGCGCAGTATACCGTAAGAGAGTACTTCGCAAGCGTAGCGCGTTCTAACGAGCTTTTCCGCCCATTGCAGCGCATAGAGTTAGGTTATGGTTTTTACAATATGAATACGGCTAATTTTCAATTTGATTATAATAAAACGGATGTTAATAATCAATTGATTGATACGTATTATGTAGCAACCATGAAGCCTACTGCGGCTATGAGTGCTTCTTTTGGTTTGCATTTTCCTATTGCAATGTTGCGCAATAGAGGAGTAGTAGCCATTGCTACTACATTTGCCTACAACAAAATGGATTACGAAACAGATAAATTCTATCTAACTACTAGTAATTATCTTACGTATAAATTTGCAACTACACAAATGGCTGCTCGTTTAGGCGTAGATTTAATGGTGGGCAATCATGGCGTTTTAGATAAGTCAAAACCTACTTGTTACACTATAGGCTTAGGTTTAGCGCCTACACAATTTAATATGACACCAAGCATAATAGGTACAGATGGTAAAACAACTACTGGAGATGCGGTTTCAAAAATGAAAATGCAGCCCTATATTAAAGCTGAAATAGGCTTTATGGCTGGATTGTGCTTTAAATTGAGAGCAACGTATTCTTTTGGTCGTGCTGACTTAATGCGTGTTACCACACCGAGCGCTGTGCCTGCTAGCTATCCATTAGCTACTACCTTTCAAATGCGTTCTAATCTAGAATTATCTTTTATCATTATGCCATTATCTCCAGCTTGGAGAAAATCACGTTGGTACTAAACATAACATATTTAACAAGCAACATTTAAGTCAACCCTTTTCATGAAAAAAATAATTTTAAGTTTACTTGCTGCAGTGGCAATGCCTGCTGCATTTGCTCAATTTAAATGCGCTACCGATGAGGTAAACAATGCACGCATCAAACAATATCCTCAGATACAAGTGGACATGGATCAATTCAATGCAGCGTTTGATGTGTATATGAAAGCAATGGCTAAAAGCAATTTAGCAAAGACTACAGCTTTTGGAGATACGATGCATATTCCCTTGGTTTTTCATATGGTACATAATTATGGTTCAGAATACGTTGCAGATACCATCGTTTATCAAACAGTGGCACAAATGAATTTGATGTATAATTCGTTGCAGCCTGATACAATTGATGTAATTACGCCATTTAAAAAATATTTAGGCAAAGGAAATATCTTATTTCACTTAGCCCAAAAAGATCCAAACGGCAATCCAAGCAATGGTATTACCCGTCGTATAAGTAACTTATTTAATCAAGGTACCGACCAAGCAAAAATTGATGGATGGCCTAATAACAAATATATGAACATATGGGTGGTCAATACTTTTGATGCTTCTCATAATGGTGCAGCAGCGTATGCCTATACTCCGCAATCGGCTAATGGTATTCCTTATTATGATGGTGTTATTTCCTTAGCAAGTTATTTAAATATGGATAACACAATTTCGCATGAAGTAGGGCATAGCCTTAATCTTTCGCATGTTTGGGGCAATACTAATAATGCTGGTGTTGGTTGTGGCGATGATAACGTAGATGATACACCACCAACAAAAGGGCATAATCCAGTGGGTTGTGTACCTGCGGCTTTGTATGATGTTACGTGTGCTACCAATTATATTAGAAACGGCATTGATTATCCAGATACGGTGAATGCTCAAAATGTAATGGATTATACGTATTGCTCTAAAATGTTTACACAGTTGCAAATGGCACGTTGCAGAACCGCTTTAAGTGCTGCAACAGCAGGTAGAAATAATTTATGGAGTGCGGCTAATTTAAGTGCTACTGGTATTTTAAATACACCTACTGATCTTACGCCTATTGCAGATTTTTCAGCGAGCAAATTGTGGAGTGTGTTAGGAGCGGTTTTGCCAATTGCTATCACCTTTAAAAATCAATCGTGGAGAGATACTATTAGTAGTTTGCAATGGTCATTCTCCAATGCTCCGTCAATAAGTACGGCTACGAATTCAAGTGTAGCTAATTTGTTTAATGCACCAGGATGGGTTAGTGCAAAACTTGTTGCAACATCTAATGCAGGTAAAGATAGCATTACCAAAAATCATTATGTCTATATTGCCGATACCGCTGCTATCGTTCCTGGCAATTACGTGCAGAAATTTAATAGCGCAGATACCAATTACTTTCCTTGCATTAACTATTTTGAAAATAGTTTTAAATGGGAATATGTAAACAGTGTTGGCTATGACGATAATAGTTGTATCCGTTATAATAATTTTGATACCAGAACTGGAAATGCGGCGAAAGCAGGTAAGCCAGAATTTGATTATGACGATTTCTTTACACCTGGATTTGATTTTACCAATGTGCCTTCCTCTGCACCGCTTACTATGAGTTTTTATGCTACTGGCGCATACAGAAGCACTACACAAACGGATGTATTAGATATTTATGCTACAAAAAATTGGGGAATAACCTGGACTAAACTACCTGCGGGTTCTTTAACCAATAATAGTTTAGGTAATACAGGGATAAAAACAACGGCCTATACTCCAGTAGGCGCTGCACAATGGCAATTGCAAAGCTTCGATTTAAGTAGTTATAAAGGTAGTAATCATGTGTATTTCAAATTTAGATATACCCCTAGTGTAGATAATACAGATCTAGGTGCGGGAAATCATTTTTATTTAGATAATTTACAAATTACGCAATTCCCATTGGGCATTGATGCGTCTCAATTAAAAGGACAACAAGCAATAGTAGCTCCAAATCCTGCAAGCCAAACAGCCTACGTTACTTTAGTTGGATTAAATAACGAAACCGTTCACATACAACTAGTAGATATTACGGGCAGTGTAGTTGCTTCTTTACAAGTACCTGTTCAAGAAGATCGAAAAGTAGTAGCTATTCCTGTTGCTCATTTAGCAAAAGGAATGTATATGGTTCGTGTGCAAACAAGTACCTTTAATCAAGCTGATAAATTAATCATTCAATAATATGCGTATTATTTTATTAGGGCTAATTAGTATCTCCTTGTTGGTTTCTTGTGGCACGGCTCAACCGAGCATGAAACAAAGTGCTGAGCTCGAGGAATCGAGTAGTAAAGGCCAGAGAGCTACTAAGAAAGTAGATAAGGCAGATGCCGAATTTTAGCATCTGAATCAAGCCTTTTTTTGCACTGCAGTGCAACATTTCATGTAATCCGATAAAATAGGTTTCCTGCATGTTCATAACCGTTAAGAAACATAGCAAGAAAAGTCTTCAAAAATTTAGTTTAAATTTGTAGTAATATTTTGCAAACATCCATTAGGGTGTTTGCATTTTTGCAATATGAATGGGAAATAAACTAAAACCAATGAAAAGAAAAAGCATCTACTTCTTCGCTGTCTTATCTTTATGCGCTCACTTTGCACATGCTCAAGCAAAGAAAAAAATCAATGTTTTATTTTTAGGCAACAGCTATACCTTCGTTAATAATTTACCACAATTAATAAAAGATGTGGCTGCAGCCAATGGAGATACGCTTTTGTTTGATAGCAATTGCATTGGTGGCTATACGTTCAATAATCATTTTAGCGATGCCACCAGTATTGCAAAAATAAAAGCGCAAGCTTGGAATTATGTTGTATTACAAGCTCAAAGTCAAGAGCCCTCATTTTCACCTGCACAAGTAGCTGTTCAAACCTTACCCTTTGCAATTAGTTTAGATAGTTTGGTAAAACGAGCTAATGTCTGTGCGCAATCTGTTTATTTCGAAACCTGGGGTAGAAAAAATGGCGATGCGTCTAATTGCGCTGCTTATCCGCCTATATGCACCTATTCGGGCATGCAAGACCGCTTAAGGGCTTCTTACAAGTTATTTGCTGATACCACCCATACAATCATGTCGCCAGTAGGCGAAGCCTGGAGAAAGTCCATTGCCTCAAAACCTAGCTTAGAATTATATAGTACCGATGAAAGTCACCCCGTAATCGAAGGCTCCTACTTAGCAGCTTGTGTATTTTATGAAGTATTATTTCGTAAGAGTGTAGTAGGCAATACATATACGGCTGGACTAACAGCAACGAATGTTGCATTTCTTCAACAAATAGCCCACAGTGTAGTGAATGATAGCTTGTTGGTATGGAATATTGGGAAATATAACCCTTGTCCCACCGCCGGCATTCTAAATGAGGGATTGCATGCACCAGTAACCATATATCCCAATCCCGCAAAAACGATTTTATATACCAATACTCATTTGCCATACAAAATCTATGATGTGCTAGGGAAAATGTGCATAGCAGGGGATAGAAGCGAAGTTATTCCCATAGAAACCTTGCAAAGTGGCATCTATTATCTTGAATTGATGGAAGCTAATACTAGCCAAAGATTCCAATTTATTAAAGAATAAGCACCAATAATGAATCAATTGAGCATTCCTGAGCAAATAGCCAACTATTTGGCAAGTTTAGCGCCCTCTAAAAGGGCAGAAATGCAGCTATTAGACCAATTGATATGGAATACTATGCCGGGAGCTCAGCTTTGGTTTTTAGATGGTAAAGATGCCAACGGAAAAGTAGTAGCTAATCCCAATATTGGCTATGGCGCACTCCAATTAAAAAATAAGAGCGGAATGGGTAAGGATTTTTACCAAATAGGCCTCAGTGCCAATACGACGGGTATATCGGTGTATATCATGGGCCTTTCCGATAAAAACTACCTTTCCAACAACTATGCCGAGCGAATAGGTAAGGCTAGTGTTACAAGTTATTGTATCAAGTTTAAGGCATTATCAGCAATTGATTTAACTGTTTTGGAAGAATTGATCCAAAATGTGCTCAGACAAACGGGCAATTAGCCAACTCCCAAGCATTAATTCCATCCTCATGCTTTCCCTCTTTTTTTTGTAAAACCCATTGCTAACTTCACCCATAATCCCTAACCGCTAACCCCTAACCTCAACCTCATCTTTCCAACTTCCTCAAATCAATCCAAAGAGCAGGGGAGCGGCTGGCATTTTTCTGCTCCTTTCAGTTTTAGCCAAATGCCAATAGATAGGTCACAAAACCACTATCTAAAGTGAAGCTTTAAGTTGAATTTATACAAGTAGGGAGCAAGAGAAGGCTGAAGATTTCCAATATTTTGAAAATTATACCCTTATCGAAAGTAAATTATAAATTATGGTTTATAAAGCATTTAATAATCAATTGTTTACAATAAATTTTAAGGATAATTATAGTTTTAAGCTATGGAATGATTAATTCACACATTTTAAGGCTTGTTCTACAATTGCTTCATTTTAACCTAAATATTGATATAATTAATTGTAAATGAAGCATTTACATAGGCTACCGATGTTTGTTTTGCTTCAATATGAATAACTTAATTTTACCTATAATTTAATTTATATAGGATTTATAAACAAATGAATAACAATAATTTAGTAAAATATTTAAATTATAACATGAAGTGCTTCTGGTAAATAGCAAATTACTCTTCGTTTGACAAGATGTCATAGGTATAAACAAAAAAAATCACCGTAAATAGGCTTACGGTGATTTTTGTGTCATTTAGTTTAGGTAAACTTTATAAGTTCAACATTTCTATTGAGTTAACTCTTTCTTTTTGGTATGGAACCTGAATTTTGATATAATTGTCGCTATACCCCTCCATCATTCCATTTTTATCGGCTTGCTCAAACAAAACAGCTCGAGTCTGACCACGATGTTGCTCCGTAAAAAAGTTCATTTTTTGAAATGATAAATTTCTTAATATTTTATTTCGTTGATTTCGGATCTCGATCGGCACCACCGGTTCCAACAAAATTGCCTGGGTATGATCGCGCTCGGAATAGGTAAACACATGTAAATAATTTACATCTATTTCGTGTAGGAACTTGAACGTATCTTGGAAATCTTCATACGTCTCCGTAGGGAAACCGACAATCACATCGACCCCAATACAACAATGAGGCATTAACTTTTTAATATATTCAACTCTTTCTTTATATAATTCTCTTTGGTAACGTCGCTTCATGAGACCCAAAATTCGGTTATTGCCACTTTGAAGGGGAATATGAAAATGAGGCATGAATTTTTTAGATTGTGCAACAAATTCTATGATCTCATTACTCAATAAATTGGGTTCTATCGACGAGATTCTAAAGCGCTCGATACCCGAATCAATGTCTTCTATAGCCTTTAAAAGGTCTAAAAAGTTGTATTCTTTGCGCTTTCCACCCTCATTGCCCTTGCCAAAATCGCCTAAATTGATGCCCGTAAGCACGATTTCCTTACAATCTTTCTGTGCAATTTCTTTTATGCGCTCCAAAACGCCTTCAATTTCATCACTTCTGCTATGTCCTCGAGCTAAAGGTATGGTACAAAAACTACAGTTATAGTCGCAACCATCTTGTACTTTAAGAAAGGTGCGGGTACGATCATTTTGTGAAAAAGAGCTATGAAATCCTTCTATATCTTCAATATCACAAGAACAAATTTTAGTGCTATCGCCTTTTGTAAAGGCTTTAAGGTGACTAACAATATTGAATTTTTCTGCTGCGCCCAATACCAAGTCTACGCCCTCAATTTCTGCAATTTCAGTAGGTTTGAGCTGTGCGTAGCAACCCGTGATAACCACTACACTTTCTGGGGCTTTTTTCTGAATTTTTCGTACGATTTGTCGGCACTCTTTATCGGCATTTTCTGTTACCGAACAGGTATTGATGACATATACATCGGCAATATCCTCGAAATTGATTTTGGTAAAACCTTCTTGCTCCAATAATCTACTGAGCGAAGATGTTTCGGAGTAATTTAATTTACAACCTAAAGTATGAAAGGCAACTTTTTTTACGGATTCCATTAGGTTGCAAAGGTAACTAATCGTTTTAAAAAAAGCACTTGCTTTGTATTAATGAATGCCCTTTTTGTTTAAGGCGTCGTGGTAATTTTTTGCATTTTTTAAATGCTCCTCTAAGGTTTGAGCAAAAATATGCTGCCCGTTTAAATCTGGATGGGCGCAAAAGAAGAGTTTATTGCTTTTGCTTGCATGCAAAACCGCGTCTATACTGCTTGCCGATGGGGTACAAATAGGCGTGGGTGGTAGGCCTGTATGAATATAAGTGTTAAATGGAGATTCGGTTTTTAAATGCTCCTGTGTAATACGCTTTATGGTAAAGTCGGCTAGGGCATATTTAATGGTTGGATCGGCTTGTAAGGGAATGCCTTTTCGTAAGCGATTCAAATATACACTGGCAATCATTGATTTTTCTGGAATATAATTAGTTTCTTCTTCTACGATGGCTGCAATGCTAATGATGTCAGGAATAGAAAAACCTTGTGTAGCAGCGGCTTTTCTTCGATCTTCATTCCAAAATTGCATATAGGCTTTGCCGATTTTGGCTAATAATTTTTGAGCACTACAGTTCCAATACACTTCATAGGTATTGGGGGTAATAAGGCAAAAACTAGTTTTGGCATTAAGTTGATATTGGTTTAAAAAGGCTGTATCGGCAAGTAACTGTTTGAGGGCTAGGGTATCGGTTGCCAATTTTTGAGCTATAAAAACTAAAAACTCATGTTGCGTTCTATATTTATTGACTACTAATTGAATAGCTTCTTGTCGGCCCGAGAAAAGAACTTTTAATAAAGGCAAGGTACCCATCCATGTATCTATAGCAAAGCTACCAGGATGTATATGTTTTGGATATCCGGTAAGGACGGCTGCCCATTCCAACAATAGTGGAAAGCGAAGTTTGTCTTGCGCGCGTATATCTTCTTTTATATATTGCCAAGTTGCATTGGGTCGAATTTTTAGTGTTGTATTGGGTGCCTTTACTATAGGTAAGAATAGTATCGCTACAGCAAGCAATCCAGCAAAAAGAAGGATTCTAACTACTTTCCCGGATTTAGATTTGTTTTTTTTTGTATGCGAGCGATTCTTTTTAGCCATGCTACGAAAATAAAAAAAACCTGCAGCAAGTGCAGGTTTTTTATATAAATGTTTTGTAATTATTTAGCGGGTTTAGCAGGAGCACTTTTTTCTGCTGGAGCTTTTACATCTTGAACTTTCTTTGTTTTTTCAAAAAATACTACAGAAAGAATACACAATGCAGCAATTACACCCATCGTGGTCCAAGTTCCTTTTTCCATTACATCGGTACTTTGCTTTACGCCCATTACTTGAGAGCCAATGCTACCAAAAGAACCGGTAAGTCCACCACCTTTTGGGTTTTGGATTAAAATAAAGAAAGCGAGAATAACACACGCAATTAGGATAATTATAGTAGATAAAACGATCATAAATTATTCTTTTATAATTTTTTCAATGAGTGTTGCAAAGTAACTACTTTTTTCAGGATTTTGCAAACTTAATTTTTTATACATAGCAATAGCGTCTTCTTTTTTCCCTTGTTTATGCAAAATGCTCGCTAGCGCTTCGCTGATTAAGCCGTTTTCATTGCTAATAGAGTTGACCGCCATTTCAAATACATTTTCTGGGATATCATCGTCTTCGTCGCCAAGTGCTTGTGCAAGCTTTTCTCTTTGCCACATGCTTTTCAACGCTTTAGCTTCTTGTTTTTCTTCTTTTTGCTTCTCTGCATTGGTTTTGTAATAGTTGAGCCATTCTGCAAAGCTCATCACTACCATCAGTGATTTATCGGCATCGTCCTCTTCTATATTTGAAGCTGTTTGCAATTCTTGTATATCTTCGGGTATATCATTTGATACTTCTATTCCTTGATGTAAGAAATAGTCCTCAGTATATACCGGTTGCAATAAATCGGATGTAATATCGGAGCTTATTGTATCCTTTTCTTCCGAAGCTATTATTGCTTGCAGTGCTTCCTCTTCTTCTGTACTCCATTCATCAATTGATGTTGCAGCATCTTCAATATTAAAGCTAGCATCGTTGGCTAACCATTGATTAAACTTTATCCAGTTTTGAACATAGAGATAGACTGCGTCAATTATAGCACTACTTAATTGACGGTTATTTTCTAAATAAGCTCTTTTAGCTTTTATATAATGTGCAGGAACAAAATAGGGGTATTGCACTAATAAAGCATCCAAAGCTTTTTGGTCGAGACTTTCTATAGCCGCCGACGAAGTAAAATAGGTATGTAGTTGTTCGTTCGAAATCATTTTAATTATTAAGGGCTACCAATTTACAAATGCTTTATTAAAAATATCATCTGCTAATTGATTGCCAATGTCTTCAATTAATTTTTGCTCTACACTTTGTAGTGTTTGCGTAGCGCTAAAGTCTGCAAATCTATTAAAGCTTTGTGTGAAATTAGCTTTTTCGTTTTTCTTATTTTTAAAAATAATTTCTACGCTAATATTAAGTCTATTGAGAGAAGCGGTTTGATTGTTTTGCAAACCCGATACACTTACTTCATAATTGGTAATGGTGCCCGATAAATCATAATCTGCAGCATCATTATTAATAGGTGCTAAACCTGTTTGTGATAAAATGCGCGTTTTAATTTTTTCAGATACATTAGCACTTAAAGAAGGCACAATATTTCTCGAATTATTTTCAAGTACATGAATATAAATTGATTTACCTTCAATAGTAGCACCGGTAAAACTATAGACGCCACAAGAAGCTAGTAATACGCTGAACAATACGATAATTAGTGGGGTATATGTTCTCATTCTTCTATTCCAAATTCTTTTATTTTTCGATACAGCGTACGCTCCGAAATTCCCAATTCTTGTGCAGCTAAATTTCTTCTTCCTTTATGTTTTTTGAGCGACTTGATAATAAATTCTTTTTCTCGTTCTGCTAATTGTAAATTCTCTTCTACAAAATGCGTTGCTTGTGCCGTTTCACTAGGGTGTAATAAAATGGGACTATTAATGCTTACCGGATTTGCAAATTCAGTTGTATTGGAATAGTTATTAGGTAGGTTTGTTTCCGTAAACGGAGTGGCTGGCATAAAGCCTTGTTGATGCGCCATTTCGAATAATAACTTTTTTAGATCGCTGATATCTTTTTTCAAATCAAAAAATAATTTGTACAAAAAGTCTTTATCGGCACCTGCAAATTCTGTATCAAATGGTTGTTGGTTCATAGCAGTCAATACGGGTAAATAATTATTGTTTTGATGGGGAACAATCTTAGGTATATACTGATAGATAGATTCGGCTGAAATATTTTTATCGATACTTAAAACAGAAATCTGTTCTGCCATATTTTTAAGCTCTCGGATATTACCAGGCCATGCATAATTGGTGAGCAATTGAAAGGCTTGCGCATCTAATTGAATACCGGGCATTTTATATTTCTCCGAAAAATCGGCTGCAAATTTTCTAAACAGTAATGGAATATCTTCTTTGCGATCGCGCAAAGCCGGCACTCTTATAGGTACCGTGTTCAGACGATAATATAAATCTTCTCTAAAGCGGCCTAAATGATTGGCATTGATCAATTCTCTATTTGTTGCGGCAACAACACGCACATTTGTTTTTTGAACTTTCGATGAACCCACTCTAATAAATTCGCCCGTTTCTAATACACGCAACAAACGAGCTTGTGTGCCTATAGGCATTTCACCTATTTCATCTAAGAAAATAGTACCACCGTTAACCGTTTCAAAATAGCCTTTTCTACTATCTACGGCTCCCGTAAAGGCTCCTTTTTCATGACCAAATAATTCACTATCAATTGTGCCTTCTGGAATGGCCCCACAGTTTACAGCAATAAAAGGATTGTGTTTGCGTGCCGATAAATTATGGATGATATGCGAAAAAGCTTCTTTACCAACCCCACTTTCACCCATGATTAATACGGTAAGGTCGGTATTAGCTACCTGGCTGGCTACGGTTATAGCATAATTAAGTGCCGGAGCACTCCCAATAATTCCAAATCTATTTTTAATACTTTGTATATCCATAAAATAAATTTTAAGCGTCCACTAAATGCCCTATTAATGTAGCCTGACTTGCCTTTGTAACGCTTACCTGCACATACATTCCTTTTGTTATTGGCGCTTCTGTTTTAGGGAATACAATCATTTTATTTTGACTATTTCTGCCACTCCAATCTTTATTGCTTTTTTTACTATCGCCCTCTACCAGTACCTCAAATGTTTTGCCTATATCTTGTAGATTACTTGCCAATGATAATTGTCCTTGCAATGCAATAATTTCATCTAAGCGTCTCATTTTATCGGCTTCACTTACATCATCTTGGTAGCGTTTAGCTGCCAAAGTACCTGGTCGTTCGCTATAAGCATACATGTAAGAAAACTCGTATTTGCTTTGTCGCATGATATCCAACGTATCTTGATGGTCGGCTTCTGTTTCTGTGCAAAAACCCACAATAATATCGGAGCTGATTGCACAATCCGGCATAATTTCTTTAATGCGTTTTACTTTGCTCAAATACCATTCTTTGGTATAAGTTCTATTCATCAATTGTAGTATACGCGTATTGCCACTTTGCACGGGTAAGTGAATGTATTTGCAAATATTTGGGTATTTGGCCATTACATGCAATACCTCATCGGTAATATCTTTTGGATGCGAAGTGCTAAAACGAACGCGTAATTGAGGATCAATGAGGGCTACCATTTCTAAAAGCTTATCAAACGTAATCGCTTCCGTTTCGGTACCCGGTTGATAATGATAACTATCTACGTTTTGTCCTAATAGCGTTACTTCTTTGTATCCTTCTGCAACTAATTGTTTGCACTCTTCAATAATGCTTGCTACATCTCTACTGCGCTCTCTACCACGGGTAAAAGGCACTACACAAAACGAACACATATTATTGCACCCACGCATAATGCTAACAAATGCAGTTATTCCGTTTTGATTTAAACGAACAGGCGAAATGTCGGCATAGGTTTCTTCTCTGCTCAATAAAACATTTACACTTTTCTGTCCAGATTCGGCTTCTTCAATTAAGCTAGGCAAACTTCTATAAGCATCCGGACCTACAACAATATCTACTAGTTTTTCCTCTTCTAATAATTTTGCTTTCAAACGCTCTGCCATACAGCCCAAAACACCTACCAATAAACTTGGATTTGTTTTTTTGAACATAGCATAATTTTGCAATTTATTGCGAACGGTTTGTTCCGCTTTTTCGCGGATAGAGCAGGTGTTGATGAAGATCAAATCGGCTTCTTCAATGATGCGGGTGGCACCAAAGCCTTTATCATTCAAAATGGAGGCAACGATTTCAGAGTCACTAAAATTCATGGCACAGCCATAGCTTTCTATATAAAATTTCTTGTTGTAGCTATTTGGGTCGTTGGCAAAAGGAGCATATACTTCGCCTTGTTTTGCTTCATTGATATCTTTGCTGATAAGCGTTTCCATTGCTAGGTTTCTAATTTTATTCAAAGTTACGACAAATTGACATGTTTGCTAATGCGAAACCTTAATTTTTATATAATAATTGCTTAAAAAAGGAACTGTTTTTATTTAAAAAAATATACCGACTTTTGTAGCTCCAATTCAACCAATGCATCAACCAATATTTAGAATTTTATTCTTACTGACCATAGGCCTATTATTGCCCTTTTTATCTTCTGCGCAATGTAGTAGTGCCATAGCTTCCTTCCCTTACAGCGAGGGTTTTGAATTGAATAATGGCGGATGGACATCTGGAGGCACGGTAGGCAATGATTGGGCTTGGGGCACGCCCAACAAACCCGTAATTTCGGGTGCTGCTACCGGAGCTAAATGCTGGATTGTAGGCGGACTCACCACGAGCGCTTACAATAGCGGTGAGCGCTCATGGTTGCAAAGTCCTTGTTTCAATTTCTCCTCCTTGACGTATCCATATATTTCCTTTAAGGTTTTTTGGGAAACGGAAAATACCTATGATGGGGCTTCCTTGCAATATTCTACCAATAATGGTGCCACCTGGAATACGGTTGGGGCCTATAATGAACCGGCTAATTGTATGAATGCTATTTGGTACAACCAAGCGAGTGTTACTAATCTTACCGGATTGGCTACCAACAAAGCGGGTTGGGCCGGTAATAAGCAAAGTACGCAAGGATCTTGTCAGGGCGGATCGGGGAGTACTACTTGGCTTTTAGCGAAACATTGCTTGGATAATTTAGCTGGACAAAGTGCAGTCATTTTTCGTTTTATATTTGGCGCGGGCACCACTTGCAATGCCTATGATGGTTTTGCGATTGATGATATTTATATTGGTAATGCACCGGCTACCAATGCTACGTTTACTTACCAATGCCAAGGTAATGCCATGCTGTTTAGTAATCCCGGCGGCTCTTGCAACTCTACTTATTTATGGAATTTTGCAGATCCTGCTTCGGGAGCCAATAATACTTCTTCCATCACCAATCCTACGCATACCTTTTCTTCGCCCGGTACGTATACGGTTACCTTGCAAGTGGCTGGTCCCTGCAATCCAACGGCAACCTATTCTAAAACCATTACGGTTTTAAATGTACAAGCGCAAATTGTGCAAGCGCTTAATTGTAGTGCAAGCAATGGAATAGTTACCGCAGTGGTTACGGGAGTAGGGCCCAATACACCGCCCTTCACGTATTCATGGAATACCACGCCCATTCAAAATACCCCTACCATAAGTAATCTAGGACCCGGACAGTATACGGTAAGTATCAACGGTACTGATATTTGTCCTACATCGTCGAGCGTTACTTTAACGGCACCCACGCAATTTCAAAAAACAAGTACAAGCACACCCACCAATTGTAGCGTAGCTAGTGGCACCGTTTCGGTACAAGTAAGTGGTGGCACCGCACCGTATACCTATCAATGGTCGCCAAGTGGAGGCACTGCAGCCACTGCAGCTGGATTGGCTTCTGGCATTTATACGGTAACTATATACGATGCTAATGGATGTGCCGATACAGCACAAATTACAGTTGGTAATTTGGGTAATTTCAAACCTAGTTTAGGAAAGGATACCACCTTGTGTAAGAATGCCATCATCGTTTATAATCTGCCTAATTATGTAACTTATTTATGGCAAGATGGATCGAGCTTATCTAGTTATTTAGTTTCGGTACCAGGCACCTATTGGGTACAAATAAAAAATGCACTTGGATGTGTAGGTCGCGATACCGTAAATGTGAACTACAGTACCATTACTAAGTCTTATACGGCACAGCCAAGCGATTGTTATATGCCTACTGGTGCTGCACAAGTATTCTTGTCGGGTGCACGCCCCCCAATTCAGTATAATTGGATACCAGCTGTTTCCGTGGCAAGCAATGCCAATAATTTGCCAAGTGGTAGCTATGTGGTAACTTATAAAGATGCCAATCAATGCGAAGATACGCTACAAATTAAGGTGCCTAATTTGAATAATTTGGTAATCAGTTTAGGGGTAGATACTATTTTGTGCCCCGAGAAAAGTTATACGCTTAGTCCGGGTACTAATTTCCTAAGCTATCTATGGAACACGGGAGAGCAAACACCGAGTATCATAGCCTCGCAAAGTGATTTTTATTGGGTGACAGTTAGCAATGTTATTGGATGCACTGCACGCGATACGGTGGGCGTTTTATTCGATTGCCAATACGATATTTTTTTTCCTACAGGATTTACACCTAATAATGATGGTAACAATGATCAATTTGGAGCCATGGGCAATACCGTATTTTTAGAGTACTATGATATGCGTATTTACAATCGTTGGGGCGAAAGTGTTTTTCATACTCGAAATGCAAGCGACAAATGGAATGGCACCTACAAAGATGTACCTCAAGAATTGGGCACCTATAGCTGGATTTGCACCTATCAAATTATCAATAAAAAACAGCAAGTTAAAAAGGGTGATGTGAGTTTACTGCGTTAGTTGTTGCTCGTTGTTCGATGCTATGCAATCATCTTATTTAGTATCTTTATTTATATGAAGGCAAAGGTTTTAAATTTTCTATTAATAGCAACTTCGCTACTTGCATATATAGAGTGGGGTGGCAAGCAACACTTGTTTTTATTTCAAGTAGAGCTCATGTTATTTTCAAAATTAGTACATGATCCACTTGCCGTATTGCATCCAATGATTGTCTTGCCATTTATAGGACAAGTTTTATTACTCATTACCTTGTTTCAAAAAAAACCAAATTGGCTTTACACTATTTTAAGTTTGATTTTTTTAGGTGTGCTAAATGTTTTTATTTTTGTTGTAGGGTTATTAAGTTTAAACATGAAAATAACTATAGCATCCTTTCCATTTATAGTGATTTCTATATTAATATTAAAACAAATAAGAACCAGAAGAAAAGCTAAAACCTTTTAAACGAAAAGATAACATTAGGGTCTAAAATCCAAAGCACATAGATGAAAAAAAATACTTTTATATTTGGTCTACTTTTAATTACTCGGTCACTTTTTGGTCAATCTGCATATTTCCCTCCTAATACAAGTAACAATTGGGATACCCTTGCTCCACAGAGCTTGGGTTATTGTCAGACATCTATTGATAGTTTGTATAATTTTTTAGAACAAAACAATACAAAAGCTTTTATTATACTTAAGGATGGTAAAATAGTTTTAGAAAAGTATTTTGGCCTTCACACTCAAAATACTCCATGGCAATGGGCTTCTGCTGGAAAAACAATTACAGCATTTATGGTCGGTATTGCTCAGCAAGAATCTTATCTATCTATAAACGATACTACTTCAAAATATTTGGGAAAGGGATGGACATCTTGTTCTACATCACAAGAAGATAAAATATCTATACGCCATCAATTGACCATGACCAGTGGCTTAGATGATGGAGTGTTAGATCCATATTGCACATTAGATACCTGTCTCCAATTTAAAGCCAATGCTGGTTCTCGATGGGCATATCATAATGCACCATATACACTATTAGATAGTGTCATTGAAAATGCTACAGGACAAACTTTAAATACATATACAACAACTAAATTAAAAAATCAAACGGGCATGACTGGTTCGTTTTTATCCATTGGATATAATAAAATTTATTATAGCACAGCTAGGAGTATGGCTCGTTTTGGATTATTGATTTTAAATAAAGGCCATTGGAATGGCAATGCACTATTAACGGACACAAATTTCTATAGTCAAATGTTATCTTCCTCTCAATTGCTTAATAGATCTTATGGATATTTATGGTGGCTAAATGGAAAATCTTCTTTTATGGTTCCTACCTCTCAAGTTGTATTTCCAGGTTCTATTTGCCCAAATGCTCCTGCTGATATGTTTTCAGCAATAGGTAAAGGCGGACAGTTTTTAAATATTGTTCCGAGTCAGCAATTAGTTTGGCTAAGAATGGGGGATGATCCAAGTAATATGTTGGTGCCATTTACGTTTAATAATAGTATTTGGCAATATATAAATAAACTAAACTGTACAACATCCATTAATGAGTCATTAGATTTAAGCAACTCCAAAGTGCAAATTTATCCCAATCCCTGTGCAAGTACATTAGTTGTTAAATCAGTAGATCTACCTAAAAAAATAGAAATTTTTACATTGGATAGTCGGTGTGCCAAATCTATACTGACTAATAAATTTGAAAACAGTATCGATATTGAAGATTTACCAAGTGCTTGTTATTTTATAAAAGTTCATTTAACAACAGCTGAGGTTTGGGTAGGTAAATTTATTAAAATGTAAATAAGCTGTACAAAAAAAACCACTTCATTTGAAGTGGCTTTTTTTGTACAGCTTATTTAATTATTTAAATTCTTCGTCGCTGATTCCTTTATTGATTTCGATTGTTGTTAATTTCATATCGAAAGCTTGAGGGCCTGCTTGATATTTAACCGTATACGCAACTTTGTATCCTTTTTTACCAGGTACTTCTTTATAGTCGCCATATTCTA
>Ga0114980_10000575_pt1 | contig 26538 bp, 40 predicted proteins | sample S_140806_EF_Meta_FD_87018 | JGI IMG/M metagenome (GOLD analysis project Ga0114980, IMG submission 87018) | Freshwater microbial communities from Lake Simoncouche, Canada to study carbon cycling - S_140806_EF_MetaG | ecosystem: Environmental > Aquatic > Freshwater > Lake | place: Lake...
ATCATTTTATTTATTTTGTTATATTATGGTTTGTAAAAGGTCTAAATACAGTTGAGTTTTAACCTGTATTTAGACCTTTTTTTATGAGCCAAAATCTAACGCCAAGAAAAGTAACCATAGAGCAATTGATTAGTGACATTCATGTTCACAATCTGAATCATCAGTCTAGAGAGATTTATTTGCATGGTTATTTAGATGTTTCCGAAGAAGATGAGCCGGGTGTCGATTATAGAATGGCTACGGCATTTATAAAAAATCTTCATATTCTAGAAGCCCAGAATCATCAAAATATATTGCTTCACATGCATACAATTGGTGGAAATTGGGCTGATGGAATGGCCATGTTTAACTCTATTAGATTGGCAAGATCGCCAGCTACGATATTATCTTATGCTCAAGCATCTTCTATGAGTGGAATTATTTTACAATCAGCAGACAAAAGAGTTTTAATGCCCGATTGCGAAGTAATGATCCATCATGGATCTATAGCCATAAGTGATAATACTATGGCAGCAAAGTCTGCAATTGATCAAAATGAAAGATATTGTAAAAGAATGTTACAAATTTTTGCTCAAAGAGCAATATTGGGAAAATATTTTAAAGATAGAAATTATGGTCTTAAAAAGACAATGAGTTTTATTGATTCAAAAATAAAACAGAGTTCAGATTGGTATTTAAACGCAGAAGAGGCAGTTTATTACGGTTTTGCCGATGGAATACTAGGAGAAAAGGGTTTTGAGTCTTTGCCTAAAATACGATCAGGTAGAAAGAAAATTGATTTTAATTAAAATTATTTGAACTGGTTGGCGTGATTGTGGGTGTAGGTTCAGGCGTATTTTGATTGACAAATCCAAAACAAACTGTGCAATAATATTCACTACGAGTATAGTTAAAAGAAACGCTACTTACTATTCCATCTATTCTAATTATATTAAACCCTTCTGTCCCTGTAAATTGGCTATATTGAGTGGCATTTACCGGATTTTGATATGTAGTAGCCGTACTCCAAATCGGAGTAAAAGGTGCTGACACTTGAACCGGAACAGAAAGACTTGGATTGCCCACACTAGCAAATGCGACCAAAGCGTCCTTGACAGGCCGGTTGAAAGTTGCAGTAAATGTACCGGCTTGAGTATTTACAATTTGAGTTCCATTACCAGGCACACCATATGTTTCAGGGAAAGTTGGATACCCATACATGCCATTAATACTACTCATACCGGCACCAGTTTGAACAATTGAAATCGTAATGCCATTTTGTCCGACGCCGGACGCTGTGCTTGATGTGACAGAGTTTATTGTCATCCATTGATATCCCGAACTGCCAAAAACTGGTGCTGGTGTACTAGTTTGTGTAGTAGTTTGTGTAGGAGTTTGTGTAGGAGTTTGTGTAGGAGTTGGAGTTGGTGAGTTCTTAATAACAAAAGGAATATTTTCTGGGATTTTATACGGCCTCTTATTCCATAGTCTTATTGATAAAGAAGAGTTTTTTCTTTCGCCAAATTTATTGCTTAAATTATTATGTCCGTGAGATTTCATTGGATTTAACCTAAGCGGTAGGAGGATTAATCAAATCTAAATCAGTCAATACATGCGGAATCTCTGTGACTTTTGATGGATTTGAATTGGTTCCTATAAACTCATAGTTTATTTTTCTTGCAAAATCCCCAACAACTGCCCCAGCGGGGTATTCAATAATTTGAATTATTCTGTCATTCCCATCCACAGTTATTTTTTGAAAGGTGAATAATCCTGCTCCTCGACCTCTTAGTAGTTGCCAATCGGCTTTCATATCGCCAGGAACATATCCTGCATTTTCTATGATTGCTTGATCAATAGGATTTATTTCATCTAATCTAATTAATAGGCCAACTGAATCTTCAAAATTATTTATATTTTCTACTGTGTGCCTTTCGAAGTAATTTGGCAGCTCTGCAACTCCTGCTTTTTTATTGAAACCTAAAACTTGTTCAGCTCCTGAGTTTCCAAAATAGAATTTAAAATTCTTTGCTGTTTTTTTTGAGATTAGAACTGAGTCTCCGCCTTCTATTTTTGAAACATTAGCGGAAAACATAGAAGAAAACATAGGATCTGAATTCAATGCATTTGCAACCTCTACTGCTTTTGTTTCGTTCGCCGTAGTTCCGGCGACATTTATGGAAACTTTTGTCCAACTCTTGAAATCAGGATCCCAAGCAAAATTAAATTCTAATAAATTATTTGATGACAAATCATAAGGGGCTGTATTCCATGCTATTTGCTTTGATTGCAAATTTCTATTAGGAGCTATTTTAAATGTAGGAACTAATTTTCTATCAGCTAAAACTAGGTAGCCTTGATATTCTTGATCGAACAAGTTTTGAAAAAATCCCATTTTTACCCTCTATTTGAAGTGTCTTTCTTATATATTCAATGAATTGCTTTTTATTATTAAAAAACTATTGTTGCAATTTTGCTCAATTATCACTAATATAAGCAAGAGAACAATTTATTTTAGTATGAGGTTTAATTTTATGAACGAAGTAGAATTATTATTAACTGAAGAATTTGCTGTTTTTAGTAAAGCTGTAGCCGTTATACATGAAGAAAAAAAATCATTAGAAGAAGAATTTAAAAAGTATTTTGAAGATTACAAAACTAAAAAGACAACTTTAGAAAATAAAGTTTCTGCTGCAAGCGCAAAATGGGAAGATTGGAAAAAGAAGCAATTAAGTAAAACCTAGCCGTTTATGGCAAACCAGCCTGAAAAGCTTAAAGATTCAGACTTAATTAGGTCTCCTAATTCGATCATCATGAAGTTTCTTATTTCATGAAGCCAACTTCTTAAATTTGCTTCTGTCGCTTGTATGCCGTGGTCTTTATTTAGTTTGTATGCCAATTCAGGCAAGTCAATTTTATCAGAAAGCTCTCCACTTTTTAGTTGCTTGAACATCGGCCCAATTTCTAAATTTTGTGGAATTTCTATTGCTCCATTTCTATAGCAATCAAGACCTAAACTTGTGCAAAAAGCTGCAACTTTTTTAGGATCTTTTGTTTTTAGTTTTTCTAAGCTATTTCTTATTCTTAGTACAAGCTCTTGATTTGCCAACTCACGAGAAGGCTCACCAGATAAAGTTCCTGCATGTTTTATTGTGTCTTTATACGAATCTTCATCGCTTGAATTATGTCTAGTTCCATAAGATATTTCTTTTCTTTTTCTTCTATAGTTGTCAGTTTTAGCGTTTACTATTGAGGCTGTAATAAATTTAATCACAGCGGATCCTGCACTATCTACCAAAGGGGCGGGATTTGACCAGTCGCTGACTTTATTGCTTTTTGTCACTACTCTTTTTGTTAGACTGTTGGCTATTTTTTCTAAAGAATCACTGAGGTCTTCAAAGCTATATCTTTCTGGATTTGATTTTGCATAAAAAGCAAATGTTTTGTATATATTTTCTAATAATTCTTTTCTGAATTCTTTTAATTTTTTAGATCTTAAAAATTGTATTCTCGTTGCTGGTACATCATTTCCTTTTTCTTCTTTTGCTATTTTGTATGCCTCCATGACATCGGCGGTATTATATCCTAATTTATTCATTATTCGAGTGGCTTCACTCACGAAATCCGGACTGCTTGGATTTAGTCTGTTGAGTTTATTTACCAATGTTCTTCTACTAAGCATTGCTTTGTATCTTAGATTGAACATCGATTCTCTTGTGTTTCTTATTAGATTTTTTTTATTTCTTTTTTCTGTTTCTTCTTCATTCTCGCCATCATAAACCCTAGTGGGTTCTATATTTTCGTCTCCATCTGCAAAAGGATCAGGAATTTCAACTGGGCCTTCATCTTCAACTGGGTCTTCATCTTCACTATCAAAATTTTCCAAAATATTTATTGAATTTTTAATATCTAAAAGAATTTTTTCTAAAAGATTTATGCTTTCGTTATTTTTGTTTGATTTGACCCAATTTGAAAACTTCATAAATTTACCTATTTTGATTGATTAATAATTATATATTACGCGAAAAAATATTTTCACACTTTAATAAAGTATGAATTTTCTTAGACTTATTTTTTCAAACATTGAAAAAATGAAATCATCTATTAATAATAACTACTGTTTATTTTGTAGAACAGAGATAATTGATAAAAACCACTTTTGCAAGGAATTAGAAGAAATAGGCGATAAAATAGTTGATTTTTATTTTAAATTAGAAGATCCTGAAAAAAAGGAAGTTATTGAGGGTTTAAATAATAATATTATTAAAAATCAAGAATTTTCTGAAAATATTAGAAACAAAATATTAGCTTATAGTTTATGACATGCAAATTATTTTTGCACACACACTTTACATTCTCCTTTTCCAGCCTATAATAATTTCGAAGCATCAAGAATGCAACCGAGCCTAAAAGGCCACGGTGCTTGCTAACCAGCAATGGTTGGGATGTGCGTGGGATGGACCCACGAAAATCGCGGATTTTCCGCCTTCTTGGTGCATTCCCATTCTGGAGAGTGCAAATGTCCCCTAGATTTCAACTGTCTGAAGAAGACCATCTTCTTGACAAAATTTATAAGTATATTGATTCTGCTGCAAAAACTTCCATAAATCATCCAAATTCAGTGGATGAAATTGTTTTATTGTGTTGTAGAGATGTTATTAGAGAGGTAATTAATCACAACACAATACGGTCTAGACCGATTATTTTTTGTGATGAATTTTCTAACAACTAAAGGAGATAAAAATGAAAAGTAATTGGAGAGTTATCGATTCTAGAAAAAAAAGAATCGAAAGGATCGTTAGAAAAATAAAAAAGCTTGAAAACAAGTTGCTTAGTTTGCGTCAAAATAATTTTAAACTCGTTTGGTAAAGGAAAATAATCATGAAGACGGCCTATGAAATAGTTTGCATCGAAGAAGATAGAATTTTTATTGTTCCTTGTCCTGTTCATGACTTAGAAAACTTACTTTGGAATGAAGAGCAATTTTTAAATTATTTTAGCAACGACGGATACTCAATTCAAGACAGAGTATGTTTTCCATTTTTGGATGAGGTTATTTCACAATTACAAAAAACCCTAGGGGCGGATGTGTCCGAATTTAGTAAATTCTATTCTAGTTGCAAAAAAGATAAAACAGGAAATAAAAGAGTTATTTTTGGATATAAAAATAGAGATAGATTAGTCTGGAAGGAGGTTGTTCTTCTTATTCATCGTAGAAATAAACACCCTCAAATTAGCGGCGGTGGTCTTATTCCTCATTGCGAATGCCGCGACTACTATTTGGCAATATACAAAGAACATGCTCCTGAACAAGAAATTACTGGTTTCCCATCTTCATCTTTATTTGATCTTTAAAAAAGGAGAATTATCATGGGTGGTGGAGGAAGAGTTCTTACTCAAAAAGAGCAAAATGCAAAATATTTAAATCACTATGCTAATTTCATTAAGTATATAAAACACTTTGATTTAGACAAACAAGAAATTGAATTAAAAGAGGAGTCTGTCGAGGCGGCTTACCAGGTCCTATGTCAAGAAATTATCAGAAATTTAGATTCTTCTAATAAAATAAAAATTAAGTTGCTTAAGATAATTTTTGAATCTGATGATGCTGGCACAATGCTAGAATTTAATTTGAAAAAAATTAGATGGATGATTTCTCGTGATTATGACATTGGATTTACTTTAGATAAACTAGAAAATCTCATAAAAAATTCTGCACCACATTCTCTAAAATATGCGTTAAAAATTGAAGATAGGTTTGAGAAAGGAGAAAAAGCTATAGCAGAATCTGATGAAATTAAGTTTACGCCTAACGGTCATGTTTGTCCAATAATTGTTTTGCCTGCTCTTGAGTATGCTAAAATTATTGGTGGAAGATTTGAACTAGGAGAAGAAAAAATAGCAAAAAATACAGAATACATACACGAATATTCAAAAGTTGTAGGAATGCTCCCTGAAGAATTGCACAATATACTGATTGCAAGTTGTTTGTAGATTTGTTATAATAAAAATAATTAAATAGGAGATGAATAAATGAAAATTGTTGGCTTTGAACATCTCCACCTTCATAGTGATTTTAGCGTTTTGGACGGCTACGGAACGGCACATGAATATGCCAAACGAGCCAAAGAAATTAATCAGCAATTTCTTTGCATAAGTGACCATGGTTCTTTAGGAGCCATACCAAGACAGATTCAGGCTTGTGAAAAATATGGTGTTAGTCCAATATTTGCCTGTGAACTTTATATTAATCCTCTTCAGCCCACTCTAAACATAGGGCAAAAAGCCACAGATTTTACGGAAGATATGAGTCCAGAGGAGAGAAAAGATTTTAAAAAATCTTATCATTTATTGGCTATTGCTTATAACCAAAAAGGATATAGTAATTTAGTTAATTTATCTTCAGCCGCTTGGACTAGAGGTTTTTATTACAGGCCCAGAATAAATTATGACTTATTACAGAACCACAAAGAAGGCTTAATTTTTACTAGTTGCTGTTATAACTCTGAGATTGGCCAGGCCTTTGATCGCGGCGGTGATGAAGAAGGCTTTAAAATGGTGGAAAAATATATTGAATTTTTTGGCAAAGAAAATTTTTATCTAGAATTTATGCTTTTAGATTTCAATAAGCAAAAGCCTTATAATAAATTTATAATTAGAGCACATGATAAATATGGCTTGCCAATAATATTAAGTAATGATTGTCACTACTGCCTTCAAGAAGACAGTAAAATGCAGCGGCTCATGCTAATGGTTCAGACTAAAAAAACTTTGAAAGAAATTGAAGAAAGAAAAGCTGAAAATGAAACTGCTGATTTGTTTGAACTTCAAGATACAAATCTTTGGATGAAAAGTGAAGAAGAGCTTAATGCCAAGTGGCTTAGTCACTATTCTGATGATATTCCCTGTGAATTATTTGAACAAGCTAAAATAAACACTACCAATATTGCTCAAAAAGCAAAGGGAGTGGAATTAGATAGATCAATCAAGCTTCCTTACATAGAAGAAGCTGAGGAAAAATTATTAGAGGCAATAAAAATAGGATTTGATTATAGAAGATTGCCTAAAAATAAAAAATATTTGGGAAGAATTAAAGAAGAGTACCAACTAATATGTCAAAAAGGTTTTGCTTCTTATTTTCTAATTCAAAAAATGATGACAGATGAAGCAAGAAGAATATGTCCTGAAATTTTGGGTTACGGAGATGGTTCAGAAGCTGTTGGGTGCGGTCGTGGCTCTGCTGTCGGCTCCTTAATTTGTTATTGCTTAAGAATCACAGATGTAAATCCTATTCAGCATGACTTGCTTTTTTCTAGATTTTTGAGTCCTTCTCGGGGCGGCAAGCAAATGAAATTGAGATTTTCCATAGACCCTGTTATAATTACTAAAGATCTAGCTGACGATTGTCCTTTTGATGTTCCTCTTGAAACTTAACGAGTAACTAAAAAAAACAATACTATTGAACTTAGTCTTTGCGTTTGTTATAATATTTAAACTGGAGAAAAAATGATACAAATTTTGAAGTTGGTTAGTGGAGAAGATGTTATAGCTGAGGTTTCATCAATAGATGGATCTCTCAAATTAAAAGATGCTCATAGAATAGTCATGACTCAAGAAGGATTGGGGCTTATGCCTTTTATGCTTTTTTCTAAAGATAAAGAATTTACAATTTCTGAATCTCATGTTCTAGCAAAAGGAGAGCCAGAAGCAGAAATTAGAAATGCCTATAGCTCTCAAACGGGCGGTGTTGTTATTGCAAAGAGCAACATGTTGATTACGGAGTGATTTATGAGTGATGACAATAAAGATCAAAATACTTTATTTGAAGAATGGCTTAGGCAACCTTTTGGTGACTTGAGTTGTTTATCTGAGTTTATAGACGATTATAGTATTTTTTATGTTAAGAAAGCTTTTTTAGACGGTTATGAAGCTGGATTTAAATATAAGATGAATTTGAATTGGCAAGAGCAAAATCAAAAATGAATTGCTTTAATCTTGAAAAAGTTGATGACTTATACTACAAATTTAAATATGGATATTTTATTTTTCAAAACGAACAGCAGAAATGGGTTTTTATTCCTTTTGAAAAATTTTTTGATGAGGATATGCTAAAAATATCCTTAGAAAATTTATTTTCATTAAATAAAAAATAAAAAAAATCGCCGTTATTGCGGACGGCGAAATTTTTACTTTCGAATTGGATCAAATTCCTCTCATTGCTCTCATGAGATTTTGATGTGCTGAATTCATGCGTTTTCTTTCATGATCATGATTATGATCATGAGCTTCTTCGTCTTCGTAGTCTTCTTCATCTTCTAGGCCTTCTTCATCTTCTAGGCCTTCTTCGTCTTCGTCTTCATCTTCGTAGTCTTCGTCTTCATCTTCATCTTCGTAATCTTTCTCATCTTCTAGTCCTTCTTCGTCTTCGTAGTCATCTTCATCTTCATAGTCTTCCTCATCTTCATAGTCTTCCTCATCTTCAAGATCTTCTTCATCGCCTCTCATCATCTCATCTTCATCGCCTCTCATCATCTCATCTTCGAATCCAATCGGAGACCCAACAGACTCGCTGCATTTATGTAAAGATTTTGCAAATAATTTGCATCTACTCATCCCATCATTTTGATCTCCAAGTAGATTTGTTAGTTCATCATATGCTTCTGGATGTGTAAGTAAGGATTTTAGCATTCTTCCTAAAATTCCTGCATTTTTAATTTCGTGGACCATATTGTCTAGTATATTTTCATTTTTGTTTGCAAGAACTACAACGTATTTGATTGCTTCTGGTGGGTGGGGTTGGAATCTGCCTGTTGCATTTGATGTTACATAAGGCAAGCTTTCATCTTGAATGTTTCCGCATCCTTGTTCATCCAACATGTACTTTGTAAATTCAGAAGTAGACATGTTTTTTGTTTTATTTAAAAAGCTTTCTGTTTTATTCCAAGATTTAATTACTTCTTCTTTACTATCTGTTTTTGGTTCATATTTTAACTTATTGTCTCCTAATTCTCCCAATCCATTTTTTTCAACATCTACAGTTGGGCTTTTTACATTATCATTGGCTGGTTTGTAAGGAGCTGCTTTTTTATCTCCTGGAGGAGATTTCATGTCTGGGCCTTTATAGTCAGCGACTACTTCTACATCTGGCTTTTCTACAAGTTTTCCTTGATCATTGACATATTCTTTCATTTTGTTTTTATTTTTATTTTGCAAAGCAATAAAATCAAATTTGTCTAATTTGCCATTTTTATTAACGTCTAGTTTATTTTGATTGCCTTTTAATTCTTTATTGTTTTCTTTATTGTTATTTTTTTTATTTTCACTCAGGTAATCAAGGAAAGACTTCATTTTATTAATTTCTCCAAATTGGTTTATACCTTATTTATGCCCTATTTTTTATTTTTAAATTCTTCTAGATCTTTTGAATAATATGTATCATCTTTTTCGGATGAATGAATGTCATAATATTCGTCCCTCTCGCTAGGCCTAAAGATTGGTTTTAGTGGTATTTTGGCCGGTTCTTTAGTTGAAGGCGAGTCCAAATTTAATTTATATCTCTTAGGTTCTTTCATATTTACTCCTTGAAATCTATCTTTTATAGTATCTTTTTGGTATAATGTTCATGCAAACATCTCAAATTAATATTAGTAAACATGACACCGAAAAATAAATTAATTCCTTCTGTTCGATCCAGTACAAAAGTTATTGACGATTATATATTTGGCCTTTTTGAAAGGGGCGAACTAGATCTGGTGGGATTGAAGCAGTTTACCACAAGTGATGGAAATAAATTCTATCCTGCAGGAGCCACTGTCCCGTCAATAAGTCCTGGAATTTATGACATACAAGTTGACAATATGAAAGGCATTTTTTTTCAAAAAATAAAAGTAAAAACTGATGGATTAATAAGATTTCCTGAAACAAACTCGGAGCAGGTTATAGGAGAGATAGCAAAATTTTGGGAAAGAGAAGAAACATTTAAAAAATATAATTTGAATTATAAAAGAGGAATTTTTCTTTGGGGTCCGCCAGGGTCTGGAAAATCTTGCACAATACAACTTATTTGTGAGGATGTGATAAAAAGAAATGGCGTTGTGTTTAAGTTTGTAAGCCCTGGAATTTTTTCAGATGGCGTGAGAATATTTAGAGAGATACAGCCTAGTACCCCCATAGTTGTATTAATGGAAGATATTGATTCGACAATTGATAGTCATAATGAATCTGAAATATTAAATATATTGGACGGCGTGAATCAAATTAGCAAAGTTGTATTCTTGGCAACTAGTAATTATCCTGAAAGGTTAGGGGCAAGATTACTAAATAGGCCAAGTAGATTTGATAAAAGATTTAAGATGGGGCATCCCAAGAAAAATTCAAGAAGAATTTACTTCAATAATATCATTGATAAAGACACGCAGAAGGAGTATGGTGTAGATATCGAAAAATGGGTGGAAGATACCGACAAAATGTCCATTGCTCATTTAAAGGAGTTATTTATTAATGTTTGTATATTAGGCAATGAGTATGAAGAATCAATTGAAACTCTCCGCAGCATGATTGAAGAAAGTCCTAGTTCCCAAGAAGAATACTCAGATAGAATTGGCTTTGGAAGAAACTAAATGATTGATTTACGAGATCATCTTATTAAAATTTGCATTAAAAATATGCAAATTAAGAATTGCAATGACCAATCTCATAAAGATAGACTTAAGAAAGAATTGCAGGAAATAGATTCGCAAGCGGACCATGAATATTTTCTCGATCTTTATAATAGCAATAAGAAATTTTGTAAAAATGAGAATAATTTATTTGTTGTTTATCTTTTAGGTCTTTGCGAAGATTTTGATATAAATAAAGATCCGATTTATATTCAAGGTGAATTTCCTGATATCGACGTGGACTATCTCCCAGCTATTCAAGATTATCTAAGAAATAATTTTTGTCCAAAAGCTTTTGGTAGAGATAAAGTTGTTAATATAGGAAACTACGGCACTTTTGGCATGAAGTCGGCCTTGCTAGATATGGCAAGAGTTCATGGCATTGATAGAAATGAAATTCAATCTATAACAAAAAATCTTCAAGATAGAGATGAGGAAGGAAATCCTTTGACTTGGGAAAAGGCATTAGAAATATCTCCCGAACTTAGTGAATATTCTAAGAAATATCCTGAAGTGACAGATTCTGCTAGAAGACTTATCGATAGAAACAGGAGTAGAGGTAAACACGCTGGAGGAACCGTTGTCTCTAGTGTAAAAATTGATGATTTTGTTCCTATTATGATAGACACTGATGGGAATCCTGTTTCTGGTTGGACAGAAGGGCTACATGACCAAGATCTTCAGCCTGTTGGCCTTATCAAATTTGACGTTCTTGCAATTAAAGATTTACTAAGAATTGCAAATTGCTGCAAACTAATTAAAAAAAGACACCCGGAAATCATTTCCATTTCTGCTTTGGAAGGTTGCTCAGACTGGTCTGACACATCTTATTTGAATGATTTGAAAGCTATAGCTTTAGCCAATGAGGCAAAGACTAGAGGAATTTTTCAATTTGATAGTGAAGGAATGAGAAATTTAGTTAAGTCTGGCGGAGTAGATTGTTTTGATGATCTTGTCGCCTACACCGCTCTTTTTCGTCCCGGTCCTTTGGGGATGGGGATGCATGAAAAATACATTGAAAGAAAAAAGGGCAAAGAGGGCTGGGAAGATCAAGTTCCTGATTGTATTAAAGAAGTTCTTAGAAAAACACATGGAATTCTTTGTTTTCAAGAACAGGTTATGAAGGTTTTAAATATTGTCGGAGATATTCCTTTAATACATTGTGAAAAAATTAGAAAGGCGATTAGCAAGAAGAAAATAGCAGAGTTCTCAAAATATAAACAAATGTTTCTTGAAAATGGAAGCACTAAGACAGGATGGCCCATAAGTTCAGATGATAATAAAAATATGAATTTTTTATGGGATCAACTTGAAAGCTTTTCAAGTTATGGATTCAATGCAAGCCATGCTTGTGCTTATACCTATACTTCTTCAAGGCTTCTTTATTTGAAAGCTCACTATCCATTAGAATTTTTTGTTTCGACTTTAAGTCTTGAGTCAGATGAGGATAAACTAAAATCTTATAAGAGAGAAGCCGAAAGATTTGGAATTAAAATAAATAGATGTGATTTGAATAAATCAAAGTCTAATTTTGAAATAATTGATGATGAAATTTATATTGGATTTTCCAATATAAAAGGCATAGGAAAAGAAGTTTCCGAGGAAATTGTAAATAATCAACCATATTCTGGAGTTGAAGACTTTCTAAAAAGATTTGGAACTGATAAGAGAATTGTCGAGCCTCTTATTTACTTAGAGGTACTTAAGGAAAAACCGATCAATATTCTTTTGGAATTTTATGAAGAATACAAAAAATGGTCTAAAAGTAATTTGGATAAAAATAAAAGGCAAGACAAAAGAAAAAATGACTTGATGAATGATATGAAGGCTTTTCTAAGAGAAGAGCAAGAAGATATTTTAAATCATGAATATTTGATAAAACTATATGAAAATTTTGATTCTTTTGAAGAATCAATTTTATCAAAAGAATTTAGCAAAGACGAGTTCTATCAGGTGCTAAGAAAATACTGGAAGTCTGTTTCTTCTTATGAACAAAAATGTGAGCTAATTGAGCAAAATTTTATTTCTTTGGAAAATTGGGAGCCAAAAAATATTTATTCGATTGATAAAATCCCAAATCAATTTGATATTGAAAAGAAATACTATGGATTTAGTTGGCAACATCCTTTAGAAAAAAGCCCAGATTACTCTGGAGATCTTTCCTTTACCCGTTTCAAAGACGACGAACTAATATATAGTGCTGGCGTTGAGTGCATGGTTACAAAGAAACCAGAAGAAAAAATTTCAAAAAACGGCAACAAATATTATTATGTTCTTGTTGAAGATGAAGATTGGAATGTTGAGGTTGTAACTTTTTGGCAAGAAGATTACAATAGATTCAAAGAAGAATTGAATTATTGGAATGAAGAAGAAAATAGAGGCCATTTATTAAAAATAAGGGTCACAAGGCCGGGTAAAGGATTTCGATCTTATACTTTTGAATCGCCTAGAAAACAAGATAGACATAAGCTGCCAGAGGATAAACAAAAGGACTACAGGCTTCAAATTATGGAGCCTCCTAAAATTAGAGAGGTAAAAAATGACTGAAGAAGAAATAACAAGTGAAAATTTTCATCAATATTTTAAAGATGTAAGAACAAATAAGATTGAGCGAGATGAAGTAATAGCTAAATATTCTGCTGTTGCTGAATTTGTTGATGGAGGAGAAAAGAGACAAATTATATCTCTATTAACAGACACGGAAAATAAAATGGAAGCAACCATCCAGGTCATGAGAAAGTTGCTTTTCGCTTCTGAGCTTGATGCTTATAAAATTCCTAGAAATATTGCTGAAGACTTATTATCTGGAATGACTTTGGAAGAAGTTGCTCAAAAGCCTTACAAATATACATTAGAGATGTTTTTCTACACAAGGCCAGAGAACATTCCGAAAGATGATCCTCATTGGTGTTGCATATCTGTTTTGAATCTAGATGAGCTGCGATCCAAGGAGTTTTCTCCTGAGCAGAATAAAGCTATAAATCAAAAAATGAAAGAGTGCATAAAATCTAATCTGCTGTCTGATGAAGAAAATGAAAAACTAAATAAAGAAATAAAAATAGAAAAATGATTACTATAGGCAAAATGAAAATGGTCGAGATGCCAGATTCTTCTAGGCATCAAAGACTTTATCGTGGCTCTTTTAGTAAAATTGAATATACTAAGTTTGATGGAACTTTAGTAGCCAAAGAGTGGCTTTATTGTAGAGAATATTTTCAAGATGAATCTAATGGAATCAAAAGAATGTTATTTTGTCACACATCACATAGATGTAAAAACATCGCTGCTTTTATTTATAATGTTGAAAGTAAGTTGAATTTAAAAGAAAAAACTATTATTGGCCCAACACAAAGATACAATATAAGTTGGATAAGAGTTTCTTCTTGGTGGACTAAAACCTCTATGAAAAGAAGCCTTTTTACAATACTTTTAAGATGTGGAGTTAATTATAAAATAAAACAAGACAATTTCAATGATGCGCTATTCAGTGTCATTTATACAAAGCACACTGAAAATGCTGTAAAAAGGTTTATGGAGGGAAATACAAGATACACGGGAAAGAAGAAGGGTTGGTACAACCAATTTTATTGGGGCGGTGGCAATAGAGCCAATTTTAAAACTCCAGATCAGCAAGAAGTTAATAATTTATTAATTAGTCCTATTAAAAAAGAATTTAATATAATAAATACTTAAAGACACAAAGGAGAAATTATGAGTGATTTTATGGATAAGCAAAAAGTAGAATTTGACGATTTTGTTGATAAGTGGGAAAAGGCATTAGAGCAAGGTCTTTTCAAAGACGCAGAATTGCCCGCTGTAAATCCCCAAACATCAGATGATAGTTTTTTTGGTTTTTCCAATAAAAATCCAACAAATTCTTTGAGCCTTTCTGATAATGAATATTGGAGTGCAATAAATTCAGCAGCTGATGATCATGATCCTAAAGTCATTAATGAATCAAAAGTTGTAGGCACAGGTAACGATTCTGCCTACTTGAAATATGTTTTTTCAAAAGAAGAAATCGAAGCAATGAGTGTCGATGCCAAGAAAGACGCAGCAAGGGCAATCGCTCTTGCAAGAAATGAAGATAAAGTTGAATTTCAAGGATTTTTGAATAGAGCACAAAAGCAGAAAATTACAGCCTATTTACATAAAATTGTAGATACAAAAACTGGTAAGCTTAAGGAGTCATTAGATCATAAATCTATTCCAACCAATCCCATTCATAAAGATTCGATGGGAGCGGATCAAGAAATGACTCCACAAACTCTTGGTTCAACTTATTCAAATGAAGATCTAGAACAATTGTCAGAGTTAAAAAAGCAACTTTATGACCTTGAATCTAAATTGATGACATCTTTGGGATTCGGAGATAATAAAAATCAAAAGAAGATTGAAACTAAAATAGAATCTGTAAAAAAAGAAATAAGTAAAATTAGTGATGAAATGGGACGATCATACAAGAATTTAGATCAACCAAAACATTTAGAAAATCTTTAATGTTTGATGTTGAAAATTTCAAATCTTTGATTAAGACCGTTAAGAGGGTCTCTATATTCACTCATCCCTTTCCCGATCCTGATGCAATAGGATCCATGATGGGTATGAAGTGGATATTTTCTAAATTTGGAATACCGGCAGATTTATATTATACGGGAGCTATTTCCCATCCTCAAAATAGATCTATGGTCAACTTGCTTGATCCTGAGCTTAGTTTAATTGATTCTTATGTTGAAAAAGAAGCTTCTATAAATGTTCTTGTGGATGCTGTCCCCAATAACGCAGGTTCTCCTGAAAATTTAAATTTTGATTTAATAATTGATCATCATAAAGAATCTCCAATCAATTTCAACGGAATTTTTATAAATTTAAAAGCAGGAAGTGCATGTGGTACTGTTTATCATATTTTAGAAAAATTAGAGTTGAAGTTTGATGAAGACAATCAAATTGACTCTAAAATTGCCACTGGAATGATGGTAGGAATAACAACGGATACTGAAAATTTAATGAGTGACGATTGTAGCGATTATGAATTCGATGCTTGGAGTAAACTGTTTCCCTACAGAGATGCTGTTTTATTGAAACAAATTGTTAATTTCGAAAGGCCAAAATTTTGGACTGATTCAAAAGCTACAGCGTGCTCAAAAGCTGTGGTTGAAGAAAGTACCGGCGTTGTAGGCATGGGAATAATACCTGCCAAGCACAGAGACATGGTTGCAGATATGGCCGACGAAATGGTTACTTGGGAGGACATAAATACAGCGGTAGTTTTTGCTTTGGTTGAAGGAACAAGAATAGAAGGATGCGTAAGAACCAAGGCATCGACCGTCTCTGTTCCTTCTCTTTGTCAAGATTTGGGCGGTAAATATGGCAAGGGAGGAGGCAAATTGGGCAAAGGAGCCTACAGATATGATTTGGGCGGGGCTTCTATTGATGAAGATGAAGATGATGAAATAAAACAGCAATCTTGGGAATTATTTGAAAAAAAAGAAATAAAACGAGTTTTTAAAATAATTAGAAATAAATAATTATTTCCAAAGTGTCCGTTACTTGACGCTTGAAATTCCGGGTCCATTTTGAAGGTTTGTCAACCCCCCTTGACGAGGCCCCTCGTTTAGGTGATGATTTGAGTGTGGAATTGTTCCGCAAGCCTAGGAGAAACCCTTTAGCAGGGAGGTTACTAATCATTCATGAGGAAATATTGTGATGACACGCACCCAAGGCGAAGTAGAAGCCCAGATCGGCTCTGATCTTTCGAAGTTCTATGCCGAGTTGTTCAGCCGAGGACCGAAGAGCATTCAGGTGAATATGTTGCCCACTGCGGCGGTAGTGGTTATGCAGAATAATTTCAACCAAGCCGAAAAACAAATGATGTTGGGCGGCCGTCATAAAAATGATTTAAGAAACATGCGATCTGGTATGATTGAATCCAACCTGGTTGTGCTGAAATCTATCATCGAAAATGCTACCGGAGTCATAGTGAAGTGTATGCACCACGACTTGACCTCCGACGAAGAAGCGTTCATTTTCTCGCTGCAAGAAAAACCTGAGTACAGGCTCAACCAAAACGGAAATGGTAGACCCCTCTACGCCAGAACTTAATTGGAGCAAATCTATTTTTTAAAAGTATCACAGGTGCATTTGTCACAGCAACGAACGCCAGGGGTGCATCTGTTGTCTTCACACTGAAGTCTACATTTTGATCCGCAATTTTTGTTTAAGCAATTGCATTTATTGCATCCTATACATGCAATAAAAAATAATATTAATATTTTTTTAATTAGTTTCATTGTTTTTCTCTACTAAAATTATAATAATATATATTAATTACTATTATATTTTATGTTCTTAATAAAATGTTCTTCTTGCAATTGGTTTATAAAAACTCTTGGTAATAAAAAAGAATTGATAAGCCTAGAACTAAAAGAAGTTGCAAATAATTGTTCTACATGTGGTAAAATAAGAAAATTTATTTGTCAAAAATGTGGTCAAATTGCTAAAATGTATAGAACCAAATAGGTTTAAATAATGTTCAATGCTCAAGAAATAATAAAAAGATGTTGTGATAAATTAAATTTAAAAAGAGTTGTTTATAATGATAAAAAAATTCCAACATCTATAGAAAATATTGTTATAATTCCTTTTTTTGGAGACTTGCGTTCTTCCTTTGTATTATCTTCTGTTCTTCTTAGAAGAATTAGTGAAGAGCTAAAAGGTTCAAAATATATAATTCTGTTATCTTGGCCGGGACATCAAGCCCTATATCCTTATGTAGATGAATACTGGACAATAGATGATGAGAATGCTTTGGAGAAGCTCAGATTTCAAATTGATGATTTTCAAAATTTATCGACATATTACACTTTGCTCTTGAAGTCTTTGAATGAGTGGTTTTATGAAATATTTACAACTAAAGATTTACTTCCTTATTATAACAATGGATTTACAAAAGAATTTTTTGAAAGATTTAAGCATATAAAAGTTAGCTTGCCTACAATTAATTCTAGTGCTTCTTTGGGCGTGGATTTTGCAAGACATATCGCAAGCAAGGATTTGAAATTTTTTATTTATCCTGCTAAAAATATCTATACTTGGAGAATGGGCAAAACAGAAAAATTACCTACAAATAAAGAATTTTGGGTTACTTTTGTTAAAAAAATGATTGATGATGGTTTTTATCCTGTTGTTTATCGAGATCTTTTTTGTCACGACATATCACCAGATGTTCCAGAAGGTTGTCTGCACGTATGGGATTCAGACCTTTCTAAGGTTTTATCTACTATAAGAGCTACTGGATTTGTTATTGACTTTTTTAGTGGAATATCTAGACTAGCAATATGTGCCAGAACTCCTTTCTTATGTTTTGATGAAAGAAGTAGGTACAATAACACTAAGGATTATGAAATAGATGATATTTGTGGAATAAATCTTTTCAAAGAATATATTTTTAGTTTTGCTACTATTATAAATTCAGAAGATAAGAGTAGTTGGAAGTTTAATTTATTAGATGCAGTTACCTCTAAATTAAATAAAATTTTTCCTGCTATAGATAGAGATTCTTATCCTTCTGCTACTGAGTGCAACAAAATAATTCCTTATGATGTTGTTCGCAAAAATAAAAATAAAAAATTTGGTGCTAAGTTTATTAAAATAAATAGAGAGGAATTTTAAGGTAATAAAATGAGAAAAGCTTTGGTTAGAGTTGAATTGAGAGAATTGTCTCATAATCCTTCTTACGAAGAAAGAGACAGAGCTTTTAAAAACTTATTGGCAGCATTTAAAAGACAGGTAAATGAATCTGGTATTTTGTCTGAGTACAAACAAAGACAATATTATGAAAGTCCTAGTGAAAAAAGAAAAAGAAAGAAAAAAGAAGCCCAACTAGAGCTTCAAAAAGAAAAAATCAGAGGTCATTTTGCAAATAAGAAGGATTAATAATGTCTGAAAACAAAATAAAAATAATGAGTTTGTCACTTGATTCTGAAATGTACGAATTAGTTAAGAGTTCGTCTAAAAAGCTTGGTCATAAAAATGTATCACAAATGATTAGAGATTTAATTTCTAAATATTTAGATTTATTGGTCAATGATAAAGACGAAATTCCTGTTATACTTAGAGTTCCTTCCAATTTGAAAGAAAGTCCAAAAGAATTGGAGGAATGGCTCGACACCAGAACTCAGGCTGTAATTAAGGCTTTAGTGAAAAATGAAGATTGTATCAATAAATGAAATTCCTGATAGTACACAAAATGTACCACTGAATAACCTGCCAGATCTGTACTCAAAAGCACAGCAAATGGAAAAAATTTGCTTATTAAATAATGGAGTTGGATTGGCGGCCTCACAGGTAGGAATTCCTTGGAAATTCTTTATTTATTGTGATGATAATAACATTTTTCATTATATGATTGATTGTGAATATATCCCTCAAGGAGAAGATAAATACGTATCAATAGAGGGTTGTTTATCTATTAAAAATGAAGATGGAACCATGAGACATTTTAAAGTAATGAGAAATAGTTCTATTCTTGTAAATGGCAAAGAATTAGTTGTTGGAGATAAATTAGAAATTAAAAATTTTAATAAAAAAATAGATAAAGGTTTAGAGTGTGCTGTATTTCAACATGAGATAGACCATCAGAATAACATATTGATTTCTTCGATTGGCGAAGAGCTTTTTATACAAAAGGTAGACAAATGACCCTTTCACAGAAACATTTGAAAGATGTTTGCATGATAAATGGAGCAAGTAAAGCTTGTCGTTATTTACACAATGACGAGTTGGATTCTTCGAAGTGGTATTGCCAAAAATTGAGGCCAATAGAAAAATCAAAAGTGGATGTTTCAATTGATGATTTCATAGCGGACTGTAAAAAAAGAAAAATCAATCCAAAAAATGTTGGGCGTTCTTTGGGTGATAATTGTGAAGGCTTCTTGGTTTTAAGAAATATTAAACAAGGTTATGACTGTTAATTATTTTTTTAATATTTTGTAAACATCTTCTTCTACCTTTGCTCCAAGAGCGGACATATAAATACTATTTTCTATGTCTTTATTTTTTAAAGATTTAATTTCTTTACCAAGTATTTCTGCTGTCTTTTTGTACCTATCTGCTTTTGTTTTGTAATTATAAGTTAGCAATCCAAGAATTGCTATAATTCCCATTCCTGCTATTAGTCCTCCTTCTCCTTGAAATATTTGGATTCCATAATTTTTATTGTTAGAATTCATAAATCCTTGTTGAAGATTCTCTACATCTCTTGCCATTAATTCTAATTTGCTTCTTATATTTGCAAGATCAGCCATAAGTCCGTTTTGGTTGCTTTTTATATCTTCTATTGCTCCGCCATTATTATTTATTTTATTGTTGTTTCTTGGACTCAATGGGCTGACGTTACAGCCAATAATAAAAAAACAAATAACAATTAATATTTTTTTCATTTTTTCTACCTTTTTGTAGTGTTTTCTAGGAATATATATTGACTTGGCCTTTTTTTCTGATAAACTTTGTGAAGTTTTGTTTTGTTTATTTATATTCTTGGAGAAAATATGAGTTCCTTATTAGAAATTGCCCCAGACTATGAATTAGATTTTCATGATGATTATTCATTTGAAGAAGAAAATTCTCCAATTGAAAGTAATCAAAATTCTAAGAATATTATTTCGTTTTATAATGAATTGGAACCTATTATTGGTCAGTGCATAAAAAATTATTTTTCTGATCATGTTCTCCATGACGGCAGAGAAATACCAAACTCTTTATTGGAGCTTTCTTATTACTCTTCGTTAGTGTTCAACACGACAGTTTCAGACGGCGTTTTAAAAGCTTATTTTCTTATGGAAGAATGCAATTTTTTATCTTCGGATGAAATTTGTCAAAATTCTATTGGAGAAGAGATAAGATACATGATAGATCTTTTGTCAGATATCCAAAGAAGAGTCCCGCAAGAGTTTGTTGGAGGAATGATTTTGATGCATCTAGAATTAGTAGAAGGAATAGAAATTTGGTGATAAAAGTAGAAGAAAGAGATCGCAATTTGGTTTCTGGATCTTTCTTGGAAGATGATGTTTCTCAAGAAAACATTTGGATGTGTAAGTATTTTACTTCTGAAATACAAAAAAGATTTCTAATATACTTTTTACTTTTTAAAAGTCATTTTTATTTTGTAAGACATACGGGAGTTTATTGCACAGAAAGATATTTAAAAAAAATGAAAAAAATGTTTTCCGTCTTAGAGAGTGCCCATAAAAAAGCAAAAGAAGATTTTGATTTAGATGCTCTTTCCGAGATAGAGATGGGAAATTATAAAATTAATGTTGTGTTAAGAAAATTGTCTTGACATCTTTTCTAAAAGCAGCATCATCTCCGTCATTTGGAGTAACTATTACATGCCATTTAGGAAAATCTAATTTTGTAGCCAGCATTAGTTCGTCATAAGTAATTATTTCATCTTTTGATATATTGAAATGCTTGGCCACATTGTCTTTTAGTTTCTTTTCGTCATCTATTCTCATTAAATTTAAGCCTTTAAATAATTCTGTTGGAACTATAACTGACATTTTTTGTTTTTGAGAATCTATTTGTTTTGATTGGCTTAAAGCCCCGCCAGAAGAAAAAGTAGCATCTCCAAAAGGGGATTCTTTAGCAACGTCTGCAATTTTTGTATATGCGTAGCTCGATATGTTATAGCCTTCTTTGTCTAAATCCTTCATTACTCTTGAAGCTATTTGCAAATATCTTTTTGTAAAAAAATCTCCTGAGTCATTCCATCTTAATATTACTTTTGATTTATATCCTTTAAGGGCTTCATGCTCTTTGCATTTTTCTTCAAGTTCTTTGTATAGTTGTTCTTCATATTTTTCTGGATAATTTAATAAATAATTAAGTCTTCTTGTCATGCTATCATAGGCTTCTGGGTATTGAATGTACCTTCCTTTTTTTGCGTAACAAATAACAACGCAATGCCCCGCACCCGGACAAGTATTAACAAATGCAAATTTTTTATTTTCTATATCATAAACTATTCCTCTGAAAGCAGGCACCCCAGTTTTGTATACGAATTCGTGTAGTCCTCCACTTTTTAATATTTTTTCATTTGTGTTTACAATAGTAGTGGGCGGTTTTGTTATTTGTTCAATAAAATAATCAATATCCAAATCTTTTCCTTTAAAAAATCTTGATTTTGCATGAACAAAAGGCATTGTCTCGGGAAATTTTTCTCTTTTGCCGTATTCAATTTCCGAATTTGCTCTGACCGCATTTAAATAATCTACAATTTTTTTTGGATCTTCACAGGTTTTTTCAACATCAGAGAAGTCTTTCTCCCAATTAATTTCATTAATTAAAAACCAATTTTTAAATTGCATGTTGATTATTTTCTTTTTTAAAGGTACAATATGTATTATGCTTAGACAAAGAATTAAACATTGGACTTGTAGTAAGTTTGCCGACTGGATTCGAGGTGAAGAAAAGCCTTTCGCTCTTGAATGGAATAAGTGGGAAGATTGGAGAAAAGAACAAGAGCTTAAAAGACCTTGGAGATTCTGGCTCTCGGATACTTTACTGAAGCGTCTCCAAGATTTGATATATTTTCCCAACGATGTTTACAGAGAAATTAAATTTTATATTCGTAATCGTTGGATTGATAAAACCCATTATCTAAAAACAAACCTCAGACCAGGAAATTATTACGATCTAGACCACAGAATTCTAAATGGCTTATTTAATGAATTAGTTGATTTTGTTGAAATTGAATTGTCTCACCTTGGCAAATGGGATAAAAGCAAAAAATATAAATTCAAAAATGGCCGATGTGTTATTGCTGGCTTGGATTACCTTGATTGGGCCATTTCTTTGACTTATGGGACTGATTTTAATTATGAAAAGTCTCACAAGCTTTACAATAAACCAACTCCTCAAGCAAAAGCTTCCAAAGAAATTTTGGATCTTTATAATTGGTGGAAAAATAGAGAATATAGACTTTATCCCCACAAAGAAAGTGGATGGAGTGAATTTTATGATTCTGAAAATAAAAAAGAGAAAGATGACGCTTTTAAAAAATTGAATAAATTAGAAGAAAAATACGAAAAAGAAGACGAACAAATGCTTATTAGACTCATAAAAATTAGAAAGCATTTGTGGTGTTGATTTAATAAATCGACTATAATGCATATATATTTTTATGAATTTTATATCTTTTAAAGATTGGGTTTTAGCCAAAGAATCAAGTCCCGCAACAAGATTGCGTTGGGATGCCGCCTTGGGACTTAAGCCTCCGATACCTGATGCATCTATTCATAGTCATTCTACTGCTTTGCCTTGGCAAGTTGATAAATTAAAAAGCAAATCAAAAAAGAAAAGAAAGAAAAAGAAATCAAAAAAGAAATCTTGATGTGATTCAAATCATATAATATAATAAGATTATGCGACCACCAAGAGAAATTCCATCTCGTGATGATAGGTATATGGGCTTGGCATTTTTTCATGCTAGCTTCTCTAAAGATCCAAACACTCAGGTTGGTGCTGTTATAGTTGATTTAGAAAATAAAATTACTGGAACTGGCTATAATGGCCCACCAAAAAAAATAAATGATAGTCTGATAGATTGGGATAGGCCATATAAGTATGCTTTCATAAAACACGCAGAAGCAAATGCTATCAATCATTCTTTAATTTCTACTAAAAACACCACTTTGTATGTCACTGGAATTCCTTGCCAAAAGTGCATGTTGGAAATTGTAGATGCGGAAATATCAAGAGTTGTTTATTTTGATATGAGAAAAATAGTTGATAGTTCTTCTATGCTTTCTAGTAATTTAGAAATAGAAACAACTGAAAAAATTGCCAAGTTAGCAGGAGTTGAGTTATGTGCTTACCAGGGTGATCTAAAATGGATGAAAGATAGAATATTTTTTTTAGATAGTCTCGGCATTTTTTAATATTGCAATCTATTTTTATCTATTTATAATGATTATTATTACAAACGCAAATTATAGAGGGGGTGATTATCTTTTTGCGTTTGGTGAAAAACGGTAGAAATATTAATTTATTCTACCGTTTTTTATTTATAAATATAACTATGACACTTTACTCAGAATTAGGTATAGGCTGCAGTCAATCATCCGGTTGTTTGAATACAGACGGATGCCCAGACGGCATAAAGCCAGACTTTTGCACCAAAAAAAACGATATTGGATCTTCTTTCAAAGTTGCTATGGAAGATTGTAGCGGCGTTGTTGATTTAACAGGCAATTTTGTTTTAGAAATAAATATTTGGATTAAATCAAAACTTAAAAAAGCAATCGGTCCAACAGACACCGAAATAATGTTTGCAGATGATATAGGCTTTGAACAAATTAAAGAAAACAATGTTTTATTAATGAGCAGAGCCAGAAACGCAGAGAAAATGCTAGTTACAGGCTTTGATGAAGGCTCTAAAACGATAATGGTAACAAGAGGCTATGATGAGACCACGCCACAGTCCTGGCCTAGAGGAGCGGAGCTAAGAGTTTTTAGAGCTATTGATGTAGAAGGAGAAATAGAGTTTGTTTATGACGATGTTTTTAATACTGATGGCACAACTGAAGATCAATTGATTCAAACTTTTTTAGTATATAAATTTACAGAAGATACATCTTGTTTGTCTGGTTGTTATTGGTTGGAGTTTAAACTAACAGAGTTAAACGAAAGCTTATCCTCAATAGTTTCTGTCAAAAGACTTCCTTCTGAAGGTGAAGGATTTCTAATAAAAATAATCGACTCTCCCACAGAGTGTTGAAGATGCAGACATCACTCAGATTTTTGTTTAAGTATTTAGTTGCAAAATAAATCAAAATTTGATAGATTATATCTTTCTAATTGAAACTATCATAAAATAGTAGAAACAGAAGAAGAGGGACTCTCAAAAAGAGTCTAAAAATGAAAAACGATAAGTTTTATAGAGATAGAGTTAACGAAAAAAATGAAAAGTTTTATAGAGTTAATGAAAAAATTAGGTTCTCTCCGGTTGTAGTAATAGATTCCGAGGGGAATAATTTAGGCTCAATTCCTTTATTTAAAGCTAAAGAGTTGGCCTTAATTCAAAGCTTAGATTTAGTTGAAGTTTCTCCTAATTCTAGACCTCCTATTTGTAAAATAATGGATTTTGGTAAGTTTAAATATCAGCAAGAAATAAAAGAAAAGAAACAGAAACAGACTCAGAAAAAAACTCAAATCAAAGAAATACATCTTTCTTGTACAATTGCAGAAAACGATTTAGAAACCAAATCTAAATCTGCAATTAAATTTTTAGAGTCAGGGCAAAGAGTTCAAGTAAGGCTAGAATTTAAGAGAAGACAAATCAATCATAAAGATATAGGCAGAGTATTATTAGATAGGTTTATAGAAAAAATTTCTAATTATGGCTCTTTATCTAAAAGTCCTTCTATGGATGGCAAATTTTTATCTTGTTTATTAGAACCAAAAACAAAATGAAAATATTTTCTGAAGTCAATAATTTTGATAAAGAAACCATCAAAGTCGCTCTGGGCGAATTTGGTGAGAGTTTTTATGAATTTTCCAAAGATTTGGATCTAGATCATTTTGGAATTCATGACATTCCAATTGATAATGATCTTTCAAAAAAAATAATCAATATACTTAAGCTAATAAAATTTGCTTTAGATAATGGTTTAGACGAAACAGTCTTTGGAATAAGTAATTTTTATAAAAAAGATATTCCTTTAGATATTAAAAATATAGATAAAAAATTTATAAGATTAATAAAAAATAAAGAAAAAAGAGAATCTTTAAGAAATAATAAAAAAATTTGTGATATTAGTTTAATTAAATTTTATGAAAAGGCGAGGGTTGTTTGGGACAATCTACCAGAGGATTTTAGTTTATTCACGAAATACAGCACCAAATTTGACCAGATTTTAATAGATGCAGAAGTAAAAGCTAAAAGATATAAAGAATTAGGTTGTGATGAACTTTATAAAAACATTATTGATTCTGTAGAAAATACTAAGAAAATTATGACAGATATTTATCAGGGATATCATAGAGTATCATTGATAAATGCAGCAATAATTTTAGCAAAAATTAATAGATTTGAATTGTCTAGGCAAGAGTTTTTTGAAAAGCAAAATTATATTATATCTTTAAATAAAAGCATCTATAAGCCAAAAATATATCCAATTAGATATTTAAATCATATAATGCCAGATCAAATAAGAGATTTGATGTTTGAACTAGAAAAAAATCCATTTTTTGATTATTATATGGTTTTGGTTCCTTCCACTCACGGTTCTAATCAAGAAAAAGACATAAGTGATATAAAAAATAAAAATACAATTCCTGTTTTAGTTGGAGAAAAAGATGGGAATTGCTATTTTATATCATACTGGATCTAAAAACAGGAGAATAAATTATGCAAGTAAATGTTAATTTTAAGGTCACGGAATCTGCATCAAAAGAAATGAAGAAAGCATTGGAAGAATCAAATCTTTCTGATCACGTTGTTAGAGTTTCTGTTGAAGCTGGTGGTTGTTCTGGTTTTATGTATGGGTTGGGATTTGAAGAAAAAAATCAAATTCAAACTGATGATGTTGTAGAAAATTACGGAGATGTGACCGTTGTTATTGATAAGAAATCCATTTTATTTTTAGATGGAGCGACTGTAGATTGGGTTGAGGATTTAAATCAAAGAGGATTTAAGTTTATCAATCCAAATGCAACGAAATCGTGCGGTTGTGGTAAAAGTTTTCAATAAGGATTAAATAATGGTTCAATATGTTTTTTGTGAGAAATGCGGCAAAGTTGTTGATGAGTATGAAACTTGTTGTTATTGGTGTGGATTAAAGATCAAATTAGAAAGTGAGACTGAAAAATGAATAGTATAATAATAAGTAAAGAAGATATA
>Ga0114980_10000581_pt1 | contig 26460 bp, 27 predicted proteins | sample S_140806_EF_Meta_FD_87018 | JGI IMG/M metagenome (GOLD analysis project Ga0114980, IMG submission 87018) | Freshwater microbial communities from Lake Simoncouche, Canada to study carbon cycling - S_140806_EF_MetaG | ecosystem: Environmental > Aquatic > Freshwater > Lake | place: Lake...
ATAAACCAATTACAGTAAATAATTCAACTGTTCTTGAATTAAAAAATAAAGATCAAGCGGGTACTTTTGAAGGTGTTTTAAATGGAACCTTTGCTCCTTACAACTTAGTTTCTTCTGAAATTAAAAGTGTTTGTGGTTATGGTTTAATGTATGGTAATGTTCCTGCAACAGGAGGAAGCTTAATATCAAATGATCGTTTAGTAAATCGTTTAGAAGATGTTTACAGTATAGATATCGTTCTTACAAATGATAGAAGCTTATGGTCAAAATGCCCAGTTATAGAAATGACAGATTACAATACAACGCCTGCATCTACAGTAGCTGAAAATGGTGCGTACAAATTCAATTTACGTAAACATGCTTCATTGTTAAAAGATCCAAACAGTGATGGATCTCCAGCTTATGATAACAATGATATGGGTATGAGTTATTTCCCTGGCTATGCGATTAATTTAGAAACTGGAGAAAGATTAAATATCGCCTTTGGAGAAGAGTCATTCAATTCTGAAGATAACGGAAAAGATATGATTTGGAATCCTACATCTCGTTTTGCAGAAAACAATGGTGATATCATTAATAAATGGGGTGGAAAACACATTATTTATGTTACACGAACTAAATATGATGAGGGCTTAACCTTAAAAAATAAAATAGCTGCAGCCAATAATAGCCCATTAAGAAATGAAGCAAATTTAAGAGAAGCCTACAGATCAATGATGTGGGTGGGGGTGCCAATGTTAACTCCAGGATTTAAATTAAAATCATTCAAAGATGGAATTATTCCTACAGATACTAGAATAAAAATTAATGTTACAAGACCTTACTCGGCATACAAACCAGATCCAAACAAAGAATTAGAAAATAATGGATGGCCTTTATATACATTCACTACAGATGGAATTGTACCAGTTAAACTAGGGGATGCAGGAAACAGCTATACTTCTAAGAAAGATGAATTATTAAAAAGAATTCATGCAGTTCCAAATCCTTATTATGCAGTAAGTGAATATGAAGCGAATCGTTTAGAAAGCAAAATTAAAATTATTAATTTGCCAGAAAAAGCGACAATTAAAATTTACACATTAGATGGTGCTTTGGTTAAAACAATTAACAAAAATGATGGTAGAACAAACTATGTAGATTGGGATTTGAAAAATAATAAAAGTATTCCAATTGTTAGTGGTATGTACTTAATTCATGTTGATTTACCAGGGATAGGTGAAACGGTAGTAAAATGGTTTGGAGCAATGAGACCAGTTGATATCACCAATTTCTAATTTATATTAAATAACTAATTATCATTTTATTATTATGAATAAAATTAAATTAACGGCATTTTCATTACTGATTAGTTTGAGTGCCATCGCAGGAAACAGAGATAGAACCGGTCAATCAGGTGCTGGAGAATTATTGTTTAATCCATGGGGTGCTTCTAGTGGAGTATTTGGATTGAATGGAGCTCAGGTTACTGGTATTGAAGCAATGAAATGTAACATTGCTGGTTTAGCTAAAACAACTAATAACGAAATAGGATTTGCACATACTCGTTTTTTAGGTGGTACAGGAATGAGCCTGAGTAATGTTGGATTAGCATATGGTTTAGGAGAAGTGGGTGTTTTAGGTGTAAATATCATGTCTTTTGGTTTTGGTGATATTACTAGAACTAATGAAAATGCACCTGAAGGCGGTCTTGGTTCTTATAAACCTTCTTTTATAAATATGTCTGTTGGATTAGGACATACCTTCTCTAAAAATATGTCTGCTGGGTTAAATGTAACATATGTGAACGAAACCATCGAAAATATTAAAGCAAGTGGTGTAGGTATTGATGCAGGTATACAATACACCAACGGTAAAAATGACAATTTGCATATCGGAATTACACTTAGAAATGTAGGGACGAATATGCGTTTTTCTGGAGATGGATTTAGTTTTAATGGGGTGAGTCCTGATTATGCTAAAGATTATACGGTACAATCTCGCTCTGATAAATTTGGTTTGCCTACACAATTGAATATTGCAGTTGCCAATGATTTTTATTTAGATGAAAATGGAAAAACAGAAGCGTCTGATCCTTCAAAATCTACTGTATCTACAAAAGGGTTACACCGATTAACACCAATGTTTAGTTTTATTTCTAATGCTTATTTCAATGATTGGATAGGTTTAGGTGCAGAATATGCGTATAAAGAAAAATTTATGGCAAGAGTAGCTTACCGATATGAAACAGATATTTTTAGTCAAACAGAGAATACAACTATTTATTCTGGATTGAGCTTAGGAGCTTCATTTAAATCAAAATTCTCAGATGATGAAAAATCTCCAGAAGTAGCTATTGATTATGCATTTAAACCTACAAGATTTTCAGGTGGAGCACACACTATTGGCTTGCGATTATTTTTAGGCAAAAAATAAAAAATATTATTTTAATTAATGAATGAATTCAACGCTTTCTTTGAAAGCGTTGTTTCTTTTTTTACAAACACAACAAGATAAAAAAATGAGTAATATAACATACGTTACAAAAGAAACTTTAGATCAAATGATACTTGAGCTTAACCATTTAAAAGGTCATGGTAGAAGTGAAATTGCAAAAGCAATAGCAGAAGCTAGAGAAAAAGGTGATTTAAAAGAAAATGCTGAGTATGATGCTGCTAAAGAAGCACAAGGACATCATGAAGCTCGAATTTCAATTTTGGAAACTGCAGTTGTGAATGCCCGAGTTTTAGATGTCAAAGATATTGATATAAGCAAAGTTTCTATATTAAGTAAAGTAAAAATTACCAATATGGGAACTAAAAAAACACTCGAATATCATCTCGTATCAGAAAATGAAGCAGATATTAAAATCGGTAAAATTTCTGTTTCTTCACCTATAGGTAAAGGATTATTAGGAAAAAAAGTAGGTGAAATAGCTGAGGTTACCACGCCTGGTGGGATTATGAAATTTAAAATTGAGAGCATCTCTATTTAAATTATGGCTAGTATTTTTACTAAAATTATTCAAGGAGAAATTCCTTGTTATAAAATAGCAGAAGATGAAAATTTTATTGCATTTTTAGATATTACACCTATTGTGAAGGGTCATGTGCTCGTTGTTCCTAAGCAAGAATGCGATAAAATTTTTGATGTAAATATTGAAACACTTTCAAAATGGTTAGTATTTGCCCAACCAATTGCCAAAGCAATTGAAAAAACGTTTCCTTGTAAACGTTGCGGAATATCTGTAATTGGTTTAGAGGTTCCGCATGCTCATATGCACTTGGTTCCAATCAATTCTGCTAATGATTTGAATTTTACAAGAGATAAATTAACACTTTCTATGGAAGAGATGAAAGAAATACAACACGCTATTCTTCTTCAACTTTAGCACTTGGATTGATAAATCTAAACCCAACACCATGGATCGTTTGAATTTCAATTTCAGTTTCTTCTTTTAGATATTTTCTAATTTTAGTGATAAACACATCCATACTTCTACCTAAAAAGTAATCATCTTTACCCCATACTTTTGTTAATACTTCATCTCGTTTTACTACACGATTAGGATTCATACAGAAAAAACGCAATAAGTCTGCTTCTTTTTGAGTTAATCGAATATCGGTATTAGGCCCTTTTACTGTTAGGTTAGGGAAGTCAAAAATGGTTTGTCCAATTGGGAATATTAATTCTTCAGCATCGGTTCCTTTCGTTCGTTTGATAAACACATCAATACGAAGTAACAATTCTTCCATACTGAAAGGTTTCGTAATATAATCATCACCACCAGCTTTAAAACCTGCAATTTTATCTTCTTGCATATTTTTTGCTGTGATAAATAAAATCGGGATATGCGTATTTTTTCTGCGAATTTGACTAGCTAAAGTAAAACCATCTTTTAATGGCATATTTACATCTAACAAACATAAATCATAAAAGTTTTTTGAAAACTGTTGCCAACCAGCGTTTCCGTCAGTAGCATGATTCACTTCAAAGCCTCTTTCTTCAAGACTATCTTTAATAACATAACCCAAAGCTGCGTCATCTTCAACTAATAAAATTTTCGTTTTTTGTGGCATAATTTTTAACTTTTATGGTATTTCGGTATAAATATACAAAATTCTGAACCTTTTTCAAGTTCACTGCTTACTTTTATTTCTCCTCCGTGTTGCTTACAAATTAATTTTACATAATTTAGGCCTAATCCAAAGCCTTTTACATCGTGTAAATTGCCTGTAGAAACTCGGAAAAATTTATCAAAAATGTATTTCATATTTTCATTGGAAATCCCTATTCCATTGTCTTTTATACAAATAGTAACCATCCCCTGATTCTCGTCACAAGTTACATTAATTATTGGGATATTGTTACAATATTTTATGGCATTTTCTAACAAATTATTGATCACATTTTTGATGTGCATTTTATCTACGGCAAACGAAATGTTTTCTTTCAGCATAGAAACAATGATATCGCCACCCCTCGACCGCAAAAGGGGTTTGTAGGTTTTGTCGATAATCTCATCCATTAAAAATTCCAATTCAACCTCTTCTTTATTTAATTTCATTACATCCTTACCACTTTTTGCCATTTGTAATACTCGTTCTACCTGGTTTGTAAGGTGTTCTGTTTCAGTATTGATGATGGTTGCATAATTCAATAAACGGGCAGGATTATTAATAATATTCGGATTTTTTAATACCTCAGATGATAATTTAATCGTAGCTAATGGCGTTTTAAACTCATGGGTCATATTGTTCACGAAATCTTTCTGAATTTCAGACAATCGCTTTTGTTTAAAAATAATAAATATGGCATACGCCAAAATAAGCATAAATAAAAAAAGTACAAAAGTGGATATAAACCAGTTGGACATTTCTTTCGTTAAGAAAGTTTCTAGTTGAGGAAAGTGAACCCCAAAATAGTTGTTTTCTCCTTTCTTTTTAGGAAATAGTGTTTTGACCACATCCGTTTCTTTGTCATTTTTTGAGAAACTAATGTATTTGCCATATCGCACTTTTTCACTTTGGCAATCATATACACTGTATTCAAAATCAGTTTTTATTTGTTGTGCCAATAATTCTCTTCTCAATAAATATTCCAATGCTGTAGAGTCAATTTTATCGTTCACTTGAACGGTATAATATTTTTCATTGATTTGTGTAACAATGCTATCAACAGTTGAATTATTTTCATTCATGCGCAAGAGCTGAATGGCTACATTTTTTAATGCGATAGTTACATGTGTATTGAAAATATTTTTTTCTAGCTGATAGGCTTTTCTTATCCATAAAAACTGCATTGCAATCATCATGATTGCACAAACTACCGATAAAATAAAGGTTATCCGTAACGTTTTATTGCTCATATATCAAGTTTAAAGATAATTATTTTTTTATACGATGTGCATTATTCTTTAAAAAGCTTTCCCAATTATTGTCTTTTTTCATTAGCTTGTCGATTCCCATACCTTGATAATAATGACATAAGGCAACTGCAATGGCATCGGTAGAGTCTAAAAATTCTGGACGGTCTTCAAATTTTAATATTTGTTGTAACATTTTCCAAACTTGTTCTTTGGTTGCATTTCCATTTCCTGTAATGGATTGTTTTATTTTTTTTGGAGAATATTCGGTTGCACTTAAACCATGTTGCATAGCCGATGCAATAGCCACTCCTTGTGCTCGTCCAAGTTTTAACATACTTTGTACATTTTTGCCAAAAAAAGGAGCCTCAATGGCAAATTGTGTAGGATGAAATGCTTCGTATATTGAAGATATTTTTTCATAAATATGTTGCAAACGAACATTGGCATCTTTGTATTTTGATAATTTTAAAACGCCCATTTCTAGTAAGTGAAGTTTGTTTCCCTCGATTTCAATAAGTCCATAACCCATCACAATGGTGCCGGGGTCAATTCCTAAAATTATTTCCTTTTTACGATTCAAGCGACTTATTTTTACAGTGTGATTAAAAACAAATTTATCAAATTATTTTTTAAAGCAACTATTGGTATCAGTTTGTTTTTATGGATTGCCTATACGCTCTATAATCAAATTCAACATCAACCGAATCTTCAAAATACAATTCATGATTTATATCTTGTATGGAACCCTTCGAAGATAGTCTTTTTGAGTGTAGTTTTTATTTTAATGATTTTTAATTGGACTATTGAAGCTCAAAAATGGCGATTGCTTTTAGTTGGGATAGAAAAGTTTTCTTTATGGAAATCACTTCAATCTGTATTGACTGGTGTAGCATTTTCGGTTATTACTCCCAATAGAATAGGAGAGTATATGGGGCGAATTTTATTTCTCAGAAATGTACATAAAATTCAAGGTATCACAGTGACTATTATAGGTAGTTTCGCTCAGCTTATTGTTACTGGTTTTTTAGGTTTATTAGGCTCTCTATATTATATATTGAATGTTCAAAAATCGTCTTGGCTTATTATTTTACTTGTAACTAGCCTTTTGTTGTTTACTTTTCTAACCTATTTGTATTTCAATTTACATAAACTATTGGATTGGACAAATGGGATTTCAATTTTTAGAAAAGTGAGAATTTATTTAAAAGTTGTAAAACGATTTAATCAACAGCAACTTATCAATATACTTTTGATTTCAACAGGACGATATATTGTATACACCATCCAATTTATAATGCTGTTAAAGTTTTTTTTAGTAGACATAAACAATATCACATTGCTTTGTACGGTATGGTTGATATTTTGGATTATGGCAATTTTGCCCACAATTGCCATTGCAGAAATTGGAATCAGGGGAGAGACTGCTTTATTCTTTTTAGCCCCATTAAGCACCAATCATTTAGGTATAGTTTCATCTACATTCATGTTGTGGTTTATTAACTTAATTATTCCATCCTTAATCGGCTGTTTATTCGTTTATAAAATGAAATTATACAAAGATGAATAAGTAGAATTGGAATCAAAAATTTTAATATTTTTTATGACAATGTATCAAAATTTATAAAATCTAATTTTGATGAAATAGGCTTTAATATCTTTTCCCCTATTTTAAATCTTGCAAAACTACCTTACCAGCTTCCACTGGCGCCACCTCCATCAAATCCACTACCACCGCCGCCAAATCCTTCAAAGCTACCACCATCATGGTCGTTGCTGTTTCCACCGCCGCCCAAAAATCCACCCCCAAAATATCCGCCCCCTCGAGAAGCCCATTCATCTCCACCATACTGATATCCTCTTCCGCTAACGTAAATATTATTTTTATCTCGAAAGAAATACATGTATGCTACAAAAAGAAAAGCAAATACCAATAGAATGATCATTGCAGAGAAACCGTGAATTTCCTTTCCTTGTTCTAATTCATCATTGGTAAACTCTCCTTTTGTGGCTGCTATAATATGATCGGTTGCTTTATCTAAAGCAATAAAATATTGTTCTTTTTTACAATTAGGTATAATATCGTTTCGAATAATTCTACTGCAAATAACATCTGGCAAAGCGCCCTGTAGTTTATCACTGGGCGAAATATTTACTTCACGATCGTTTTTAGAAATCAATATTAAAACGCCATTTCTTTTAGTTGCTTCTCCAATACCCCATTTTCTGCCTAGTTCATTTGCAAATTGAGACACTTCTAAATCACCCAAAGATTCTACCGTAACCACCGCAATTTCATTCGAGGTTTCTTGATTGAATTTTTTGAGTTTTTTTTCTAATTTATTTTCTTCTTCAGAAGTCAATAGATTACCTAAATCATTTACCAATGCGGGAGTAGACGGAAGGTCAGGTATAACAGCATGGTATTGATCAGTTTGAGCTAATAAATTTATTTGTAGTAAAATAAATGCTACAATATATTTTAATGTCATTTTCATTTGCCAAATATGATATCGTCAGGTAATTCATTTTTTTGTTCGCCTTGAGAAGGGAAGTGTGTTTTTAATTGATTGCCTAATTGTTGAATGCAATGAATGATACCTCCTACATTTTCCTTTTTAGAAAAATAGTTTGCTAATGCAGCACTTTGATTTTGCCAAAATGCAGCATCTATTTTTTCAAAAATAGCTTTGTCGCCATGCAAACAAAAAACTTTATCCTTGTAAGCAATGTATATTAATACCGCATTTCTGTTTTGGGTATTGTACATCTTTAATTGATGAAAAATTGCTTTTGCTTTAATAGAGGCCTCCGATTCTGAACAATGTTTTTCAATATAAATTCTTATTTCACCGGATGTGTACGATTCATTTTCACGGATACATTCTAATATACGCGCAATTTCTTTTTTTGAAAGAAAATGATTTTTGAAAAATGAAAACATTCGTTGAAATTAAAATTGTACTTGAGGTGCTTTTTGTGCTGCAGCATCTGCCTCAAAAGGCGTTTTTGCCGTCATGCCAAATATATTGGCAAAGATATTTGTTGGAAAACTTCTTGCAGAAACATTAAATATTTGTACTGCATCATTATAATCTTTACGAGCTACTGTGGTTCTGTTTTCAGTGCCTTCAATTTGAGCTTGTAAATCTAAAAAGTTTTGATTGGCTTTAAGTTGCGGATAATTTTCTGTAACCATCATTAATCTGCCTAAAGCTTGTGTTAATTGACCTTGAGATGCTTGAAAGTCTTTCATTTTTTCTGGTGTGAGGTCATCCGCTTTTACAACCATTTGTGTTGCTTTTGCTCTCGCTTCTATCACATCGGTTAAAGTTTTTTGTTCAAAATTGGCAGCACCTTTTACCGTTGCTACTAAATTATTGATTAAATCCATTCTGCGTTGATACTGATTTTGAACTTCAGCCCATGATTTTTTTACTGCTTCATCCTTTTCAACTAGGCCATTATATGAGCTTTTAACCCAAAAGAAAAGTACAGCTAAAACGACTAAAATGATTGCTAATTTTTTCATGTTATATTATTTATATTTTTAATATTAAATTATTATACAAAGAAAATAAAAAAAAAGTTATAAAAATTAAAAAACTTGTAATACTTTTACGCCATAAAATTTAAAAAAAATATAGTATGAAAAAAATTATTATCTTTTCATTAATGCTTGTTTCAGCATTATCAGTAGACGCACAAAGAAAAAGAACTCGTACAGCAACATCTCAAGGGAATGTAGTTGTTCGTTTAGGAATGGGAATTAATTCTACAAAATCTGATCCAGATTTAGATCCAATTGAAAGAACTTCTACTATTAACTTCACACCATCTGTAGGTTACATTGTAGTAGATAATTTAGAGTTAGGAGTAGATTTAAGTATCAACAACTCTTGGGGTGAAGATGTAACAACTCAAAGCCCAGTTGTAAACAAAAATGTAACTGACGCAACTAATGTAGGATTTGGTGTTTATGTTCAAAAATATTTCCCTTTAAATAATTGGTTCGCTTTCACAACTAAAGTTGATTTAGGTTTATCTACAGGTTCTTATAGCAGCGATGCTGTAAATGGTTCAATCATTACTCCATCAGGTGGTGTAACTAGCGGTGCAGGTGGATCTGCAAACTTCGGTTTTGCTTTCACTCCTTATAATGCATTCTCTTTACAAGCGAACATTGCTGGTTTCGGTATTCAATCAACTAAAAATGATCCAGATGGTGTTGCTCCAGGGAACCCAGTTACTAATACAACTGAATTTGGTTTCAACGTTCACCGTCAAACAACTAATTTATCATTAGTTTGGTTTTTTGGACGTGGTCTTTGGAAAAAGAACTAATATTTTCAAAATTTAGCATATTAAATCCCACTGTAAAGTGGGATTTTTTTTATCTGAACTAGAGGATTTGAAAAATATTATATAGATTTATTTTAATTAGGTTACTTTTATTTTTATGCAATTCGATGCACTTTTTATAACATACAAAAACATGGTTTATAACCTAGCACTACAGTATGTTCAAAATGTAGAAGATGCAGAAGAAATAACACAAGATGTTTTTGTAGCTATTCACCATTCGCTCAATTCGTTTAAACAAAATGCAGAAGTGAGTACTTGGATATATCGAATAGCCATCAACAAATCATTGGATTATTTAAAACGAAAAAAGCGAAAAAAACGATTTGGTTTTATTGTCTCCATTTTCGAAAATCCGGAAACAATGCAAGCACCTTCTTTTAATCATCCAGGTATTGCAATAGAGCAAAAACAAGCCATCCAACTTATATTCTCAGCACTTAACCAATTAAATGATCAACAAAAAACAGCAATCATATTAAGTAAAATAGAACATAAATCACAAAAGGAAGTAGCCAAAATTATGAAACTTACTCCAAAGGCTGTAGAATCATTGATTGTGAGAGCAAAAAATAATTTACTGAAAAATATAAAAAACAAAGAAGGATTATGAAAATAGCATCGTCTAATATAGATAACAAAATGGAAAATACATTTGATTTATTAAGCAATATTAAAGAGGTAGATACCTCATCAATATTATTAAATCGTATTCAACTAAAAATTGAAATCGATAGAAAAAATCATATTTCAACTCCCTGGGTGTTATCTATTGCGGCTACCATCTTCATTTTATTCTGTTTTAATATTTTTACGGTAGCTAAAAAAACGAAAATCAATGAGGTTTTATCCTTGGCAAAAAATATGAATCTATTAATCAACGACAATATTTACAATGAACAATAAAATTAAAATCTTTGGTATGTTGGTGTTGATTTTATTTTTAATCAATATAGGGCTGTTATCTTTTATATTTCAAAGTAACAACCAACATCCACATCCAAAAAGAAATAGAAATTTAATTATTGAAAAATTGAATTTCTCAGAATCGCAAATTAAAAAATATGATAGCCTAATAGCAATTCATCGGAATGGAATCAATCCAGCACAACATCAATTAATGGATCTAAAAAATACATTGTATAGTAATTTAAAAAATGAAACGAATGCTGAATTAAATGACAGTATCATTTTAGAAATAAATAAAATACAAAATCATATTGAGCATATTCATATGAATCATTTTGAGGCAATCAAGTTTATTTGTACATCTCAGCAGCAGACACTTTATAACGAATTGACAACTGATTTGGCAAAGTTATTTACATCAGCAGCGCCACCAAAACAAGAAAGATAATGCGTATTTTTTTAGTGCTTTTTTGTGTTATTTTTTCAAACAATATTTTTTCTCAAAAAAATAATATTTTTTCTATTTATCATTTTTGGAATGATAAAAAAATAGTGCTGAATGAAAGTTATTTTTTACAAAATGAAGAGACCATTTCAATTCAAACACTGAAATATTATATTTCATCTATTCAATTATTAAATAATAAAAAAGTTGTTTGGAAAGAAACAAAGAGCTTTCATTTAATAGATGAAGAAGACAGTATTTCTAAAAAAATTAAACTCTCTAAAACAGCTTTTGATATTGATTTTGACGAAATTGTTTTTAATATAGGAATAGACAGTGCAACCAATTATAGCGGAGTGCAAGGCGGAGATTTAGACCCAACAAATGGGATGTATTGGACATGGCAAAATGGATATATCAATTTTAAGGTAGAAGGTAAAAGTACTTTTTGTAAAACTAGAAACAATGCTTTTCAATTTCATATTGGTGGTTATGAAAACGATTTGTCTACCCTTCAAAGAATTTCATTGAAAATAAACAAAAAGTGGCCTATAGAAATAAATTTAGATATTGAAAAACTATTTGAATACATCAATTTATCCTCACAAAATGAAATTATGCAACCTTGTAAAGAGGCCGTAGAAATTGCGAATAAATTGCCATTAATTTTAAGCGCACAATGAGAAAATTTATTTATTTACTATTTATTTGTTTTGTAGGATTGGTTTCTTTTGTATCAATTGAACCCTTTTTTACTATACCAAAAGGATGGAATAAACCGACATATGATTTTACAAACAATAAATTAGAACAAGAAAAAATAAACATAGGACGTGCTCTTTTTTATGATAATATACTGAGTAAAGACAGTACAACTTCATGCGCTAGTTGCCATTTAAGTTATACCGCATTTGCACATACCGATCATGCTTTGAGTCATGGTATTTATAATAAAATGGGTACACGAAATGCACCTGCATTATTTAATTTAGCATGGAGTAAAAAATTGATGTGGGACGGCGCTATCAATCATTTAGACATACAAGCACTGGCACCCATTCACAATAAAGTTGAAATGAATGAAACCATTACTCATGTGGTTGAAAAGCTTAATTCATCCAATTTGTACAAAAAATTATTTTATAAAGCGTATAATGATTCAATCATTACAGGTGAAAAAACATTGAAATGCATTGCTCAATTTTTACTTACAATTCAAAGCTTTAACTCGAAATATGATAGCGTTAAGAATCATCAAACTTCATTTACTAATCAAGAAAAAAATGGGTATGCTTTATTTCAAAAAAATTGTGCTAGTTGCCATGCAGAACCTTTATTTACAACAAATGAATTTGCAACCAATGGTTTAAAAGTGGATGCAAGCTTGAATGATATTGGTCGAATGGGCATTACACATAATGTAAAAGATAGTTTAGTTTTTAAAATCCCATCGCTTAGAAATATTGAATTTACTCATCCTTATATGCATGATGGGCGATATAAAAAAATATCAGAAGTGATAAATCACTACACTTCAACAGTTCAGCCATATACTAATTTACCTCCATCATTAAAAAAGCCAATTGTTTTAACATCCAATGAAAAGGTAGATATCATTGCATTTTTATTAACCTTAACGGACCATCATTTCTTACATAATCGGTCTTATCAATTTCCTAAAAATATATTCATGACAACGAAGGATAAACAGTAATTCGTCGTCTAAATCTTTAAATAAACATGTATGCTTAAAAAATTCCAACTAACACTTCTTACAACATTCGCTTTGTTAACTGCCAATGCACAAATAAACCCTGCTATTACTGCTTGGTTGCAAAATAATACTTTAACCGGGAGTTATTATACAGTAGCAGGAGGTTCGACAGTGATCCCAAATAATATTTTAGTAAATTGTCAAAAAGTACAATATTCTACCAATTGGGTTTATGTATCTACCAAAGGGATTCCAGCATATCCTACAGGTCCATTTCAGGATGGAAATCCTTCACAAGCGCAAGATCAAAATGCCATTTTTAAAGTTTCATTAAATCCAACAAAAAACAATGGAACTCCTACAGCTACTTCAGGAGGAAATATTGGTATATTTATTAACGGGGTTGCTTTATTTGATTACAGGGATGGTGTTGCTTGGAATAACACTACGAATGCACTGTGTGGCGGCCCTGGAAATCCTCCTTGTCCTGGAGGTATGGGTGCTGTTCAAGAATGGAACCGAGATGCAATATTAGCAGAAAAGCCCGGCTTTGATTGTAGCAAAGGACATCCAGCAATGGGCAATTATCATCATCATCAAAATCCAAGTGCCTACGACCTAGATTTAACAGTTATTTCAACTGTTTGTAATTTATATGATGCGGATGGGCTTTATAAAATTAACACAGCGCAGCATTCTCCTTTAATTGGGTTTGCATACGATGGGTTTCCTATTTATGGTTCGTATGCTTACAAAAATGCAGATGCTACCGGTGGAATTACCAGAATGAAATCAAGTTATCAATTAAAAACACAGACAACAAGAACCAATGGTCCTTCAGTAGGACAAGTTGTCGGAACACAAACTTTTTTTAATGGATATTTCAGAGAAGATTATGAATATGTGGCTCATCCGAATGATCCAGATTATTTAGATGTGCACAATGGTCGTTTTTGTATAACACCAGAATATCCGAATGGTATATATTGTTATTTTGCTACCGTGGATGCCAATCATAATTCAGCTTATCCCTATGTAGTTGGGCCTACCTATTATGGAGTTAAAAATGCGGTTAAGGTAACTTCTATTACAGAACCTGTAACAATTTACACACCATCGAATACTCAAAATATTGCAGCACAAAATATTGATGTAACAGTATTTCCAAATCCATCTGCTGATTTAATTGCAGTGCAGTTAAATGATCTTACTAAATTAAATTATGACGTTTTATTGCTGGATATTGCAGGAAAAGTGATCAATAAAACAACGATTAAACAAGGAAGTACTATTGCTTATTTTGATACTAGAACATTATATGCTGGTTCTTATTTTGTAAAAATATCCAATGGAGTGAATAGCATTACAAAAACTGTATTGATTGCTAAATAAATAGATGATGAAAAAAATACTAATTGCAATTCTAATTTCTGTAAGTGTTATAAATGCAAAAGCACAATACAATAATATGTGGATACCAGATACTTTATCTGGAACTACATTTAATTTAAATATAAAAGATACGTTCAGACAAATTGTATCAACAGGTCAGCAAACGATTACAGGAGGTATCAATGGAAATTTTTGGGGGCCAACATTATTTATCAACAAAGGGGATGTCGTGCATATGAATGTCAAAAATAATTTAAATGACACCACTACTATACATTGGCATGGCATGCATTTGCCAGCGGTGATGGATGGTGGTCCACACCAAACAATTCCTCCAGGAACAACATGGCAACCTTATTGGACAGTAAACAACAATGCGGCTACATATTGGTATCATCCTCATTTACATGAAATGACCATGGATCAAATTACGAAGGGAGTGGGAGGTTTAATTATTGTTAGAGATGCTGTAGAAAGCGCCTTGCCACTGCCTCGAAAATACGGAGTAGATGATATTCCTTTGGTTTTAACCGACAGAGATTTTTCATCTGCTAATCAATTTCAAGTGGTTCCTTATGGCGATAGCATGTTAACGAATGGGACCTTAAGAGCACAATACTCAGTACCTGCTCAAGTAATACGATTTAGAATTTTAAATGGAGCCATTGAGCGATCCTATAATATTGGTTTTAGTGATGGCAGAAGTTTTTCGGTAATTACTTCAGACGGTGGATTGTTGAATGCACCTGTTGCTGTTACAAAATATTTATTGCACGCTGGTGAACGGGTTGAAATTTTAGTTAACTGCACAGGACAAAATGGAACATCTGTTGATTTGAAAGCATATAATTCTTTGTTAGCAGGTTTTGTTGCTGGGGGTGAAAATTTCCCGAATGGACCTTTTGCAAATTTTTTAGGTAAAAAAGATTTCAACTTATTGCACCTTAATATTGGAGTACAAACAGCAAATCCAATTAGTATTTTTCCAACCTCGCTTACTACAAATGTGTTATTAAATTCGGCAAATGCTAGTATTACAAGAAAGCTTACGATTAGTGATAGCTCAGCTAGCCTAATTCCTGGCGTTGCTATTTTAGGTCCTAATGCATTTGTTATAAATCATCGACTATTTGAATTAAATTATAATGACTATAATGTACCATTGAACAATACAGAGATTTGGGAAATTACAAGTACTTCTGTTTTCGGTCACCCATTTCATATTCACGATGTTGAGTTTAATATATTAGATGTAAATGGTGTAGCGCCTGTTCCTGCACAAGCTGGTTGGAAAGATGTAGTATTTGTTCCTGGTAAAGTTGGTCCAAATGGAACGCCACAAGTGGTGCGTTTTATTGCAAAATTTGATGATTTTGCGGATAGTTTACATCCTTTCATGTTTCACTGCCATATTGCTTTGCATGAAGATGAAGGTATGATGGGGCAATTTATTGTCACAGATAAAACAACAGGGATTAAAAATATTGAAAAAAATAATCCTCTATTTTCAATCTATCCGAATCCGACATCAGCAAAAATATTTGTGAAAATGGATGACAAAAATGCTTCAGCTTATTATGTGAAAATTTTAAATGCACTAGGACGTACAATACTCATGTTACCTCGTCCAGATTTAGCTCAAGGGATTGATATTAGCCATTTTCCTAAGGGGATTTATCATTTGATTTTGACAGATGAAAAATATAAACAAACCGCTAGTAAAACATTTGTAGTAGTAGAATAAGTTAGTTGATTATGAAAAGTAAATTACTTATTTTCTTTACCATTTTATTCATATCGTTAACTCTGTTTAGTTTTAAATCGAGTGTCTATAAAATGGTACTTGACTTTTCTTTAAAGAATGTCAATGGTCAAATAATTTCTACCAATAGCTACAAAAATGCCAAAGGATTTATTATTGTATTTACCTGCAATCATTGCCCATTTGCTAAATTATATTCAAAACGTTTGAATGATTTGAATGCAAAATATTCAAAATTAAATGTTCCTTTATTGGCTATTAATTCAATGGATTCAATAGTTTATGAAGAGGAAACTTTTGAACTGATGAAACAAAAAGTAAAAAAAGAAAATTTTAATTTTCCTTATTTGCAAGATGGGATGCAATCAGTTGGAAAATTATTTGGAGCAGAGCACACTCCAACGGCATATGTTATTTGGAAAGAAAAAAATCATTGGACTGTAAAATATGTTGGTTCAATTGATGACAATGGGGAGCACCCAGAAAAGGCAACCCCTTTTGTTGCCAATGCTGTTGATGAATTGTTACAAAATAAAAATGTAACTCAATCACAAACTGAATCCTTTGGATGCAGAATATTTTATAGAAAAAAATAAAAAATGATTAAAAATTTAAGTGTACTGTTCGTTGTATTTTTTGTACTAATAAAAGTACATGCTCAACGAAATACTATTTTAATAATTGCCGATGATTTAAGCCCTGATTATTTTGGTTTTTATGAAAATCATGTGGATACAGTAGACGTTCCAAATATTCGAAAACTATTAGTTAAAGGAGTACGTTTTAAAAATCTTATGAGCAATCCTGTTTGTTCCAGTACACGTACAACCATACTGACGGGTAGATATAGTTTCAGAACTGGTGTTGGAGGAATAGTTGGTGGTTTAGGGGGCTCTAATCAAATTGACACAGCTGAAATTTCAATTCCTAAATTATTAAAAACATATAATAATCAAATCGCTAAAGCCAATATCGGAAAATGGCATTTGAAACAACCTAATCCTCCTGTGAATTTAATGAGCCCTCAAGCGTTGGGATATGATTGGTTTGAAGGCCCTTTTATCGGACAATTACCTAGCTTTACCAATTGGACAAAATACACCAATGGAGTGGCATCTACCATTACCAATTATGCAACTATAGAAAACGTAAATAATGCTGTTACTTGGTTAAAATCGATCAATCCATCAAAATCATTTTTTTTATGGTTGGCTTTTAATGCTCCTCATGAGCCCTTGCATTTACCTCCAAACAACTTACATACCTACACAAGCTTAAATGGTACACAAGCCAATATTAATGCACAACCCAAACAATATTTTAAAGCTTTGATTCAGTCCATGGATCATGAAATGGGACGCTTGTTTGATAGCCTCCAAGCAATGAATAAATTAGATAGCACTGATATTATTTTTATTGGAGACAATGGTAACACACCTCGTACTGCACAAATTGCAGACACCAGCAAGGCCAAAGGAACGGTATATCAATATGGTGTAAACGTGCCCATGATTATTTCTGGACCAAGTGTGGTCAATCCAAATAGGGCAAGCGATGCATTGGTGAATACGGTTGATATTTTTGCTACCATTGTTGAAAATTTTGGTTATACTAATTGGAAAACACAAATACCAAATAACAAACCAGTGGACAGCAAAAGTTTGCAACCTATTCTTAAAAATACAACCGATAGTATTCGTTCTTGGACTTTTTGTGAGTTATTTAAATTAACAACCGATAGCTCAGATGGGAAGGCCATACGAAATAGAAATTATAAATTGATTCGATTGAATTATGGTGCCGAAGAGTTATATAATTTAGCACTCGATCCTAATGAAACTACTAATTTATTGAATGGAAATTTGACTGCAACAGACATAAGCAATTATCATTTTTTATGTGATAGCATCACTGCTTTAATTGGTGCAGGTACTTGTAAACCCTTGTCTATTGGCAATGTTAGCATTTCAGACGCAATCAATATTTATCCAAATCCATTTACAAATCATATTTATCTTTCATCAAAAAATAAAAATGAGTTGTGCCAATTAATAAACCAAATGGGTGAAGTTATTTATACAGGCAAGGAAATTGAAATACAAGATTTTAGTAATTTGCCCATAGGAATTTATTATCTAAAAATAAATTCTACTTTTAATACACAACTTAAAATAGTAAAACAATAATTTTATTTTACCATGTTAGATGATGCATAAATAGATGGTTTGAAAATAAAAAGTAGAAATGTTTTTGATTTTTATTCAACGATATTCTTTACAAATAATAAAGACTTTATATAAATTACAAACTAAAAAAGGGATCGCCACTTCAGGCAAAATAATAATAAAAAGAAATTAGTAATACAATTATGAAAAAAATGATACTTATTTTAATTGTTCTAGTAACAATTATCACTTCAAATTTATTTGCACACAATACTTCAAGCGAAGGGCATTTGCAACACTTTACGATTCAAAATAAACAGGTCGATGGTTATTTCTATATGTTTAAAAACAATGAAGTTTATTTAGAAAATACGAATCATAAAATAGTACATTTTCCAATTTCATATTTTAGTGAAGTAAATCAAAATCATATTTTAAATAGGTATAAAATAATTGAAACAGAAAATACTCAACTAATATCAAATTCAATAACTAAAAATCCTACTAATAAATCATTGATATTGCTACTAGAAATACTAGGGGCATTGGGATTGATATTTTTTGTTTATCAATATTTAAAATCTTATTCATTACCAAACAAAATGAAATATGTGTATCCAATTGCTATAATTGGTTTAGCAACTTTATTAATAAGCGCAGATAAAAAATATCGTTCTACAACAGATCCAATACAAGTAGACAAAGCATTTATTCCATTTAAGCCAAATGTTTATACTTATTGGGATAATATTTGGTTTTATGTAGAAAGTAAAGGAATTCCCACATCACATGTTATGATGGTAGGTATTAGTAATCATGGTTGGCAACAACAAATTCCTATACCACAGTGCTATACAGGAAGCAATGCTTGGCAAATCCCTTTAAATCCAATTCCTGCAGCTACACCAATTCCTGTAAATGCAAATCATTTTACAAGAGGGGCAATTGCATTAGCTGTGAATGGGATTCCTATATTTAATCCATTCACCAATACAGGAGTAGATGCATTGGTAGATGGTCAATTAGATAATTATGGCGGACACTGTGGACGGGCAGATGATTATCATTATCATACTGCACCATTACACTTATATGGTTACACCAATGACACATTGCCAATTGCATATGCATTAGATGGCTATGCAGTATTTGGTGCAAAAGAAAGAGATGGTAGTTCGATGGCAACGTTAGATGCAAATCATGGCCACAGCTATGGCGGAGTTTATCACTATCATGGAACTACTTCTTTCCCTTATATGATAGGAAATATGGTTGGGCAAATTACAGAAGATACAACACATCAAATTATTCCTCAAGCACATGCAACGCCAATAAGACCTTCTGGAACTCCTTTAAACGGTGCGCTAATTTCAGGTTGTACACCTAAGCCTGCTGGCAATGGTTATGTATTTACGTATATTTTAAATGGACAAACTTACACCATAGATTATAGTTGGAATACAAGTGGTGTTTATACATTTACTTATATTACACCAAATGGAACCACTGTCGATACCTACACCAAATTTGTACAATGTAATATACCGAATGCAATTTACAATATCACTCAAATTGAAAACGAAATAACTGTTTCTCCAAATCCAACAACTGATTTTTTGAACATTAATTTAAAAGGAAAGATTACTGAAAATGAAATTCAAGAAATGAGTATTTATAATTTGCAGGGGCAAAAAGTTTTTAGTACAAACCAATTTACGCAACATATTCCGATGGAAAACTTAGCCAATGGAAATTATATTTTTAAAGTACAAATTGGTACAACTAAATTTAGTAAAATGATCAATAAAAATTAGTATGATAACAAGAAGTATTTTCCTTTTAAGTTTATTTTTTATTTCAATAAATGGATATGCACAAGTTAGTAAAACGATGAAACGATTGCCTGATACAGGTCAAACAATAAGTTATACTTCTACCTTTGGCGAAGACAATGATTACAATATAAACATACCTACTTTAATAAACAATAATAATGGCACCATTACCGACACCGTAACCGGACTCATGTGGCAAGCTTTAGATGGTGGCGAAATGAAAATTGAAAATGCTATTCTTTATTGCGATACCTTAAATTTGGCAGGGTATATCAATTGGCGATTACCAACTGCACAAGAAAATTTTAGTATTTTAAATTTGCAAAATGCAAATCCTGCATTGAGCACAACGTACTTTGTCAATACTGGTGCAGAGTATTGGTGGACGAGTGAACGGCAAGCCAACGATACCAATAAAATTTGGTGTACAAATGCAGGAGGCGGAATTGGTAATCATCCACGAACAGAAACCATGAGCGCAGGAGGCACAAAGAAATTTCATGTAAGAGCAGTAAGAGATATTGCAATACCAATATCAATACCCAGTCATTTTATAGACAATGGCGATAGTACTATAACAGATAATTTAACCAATTTAATTTGGCAAAAATATCCCAATATAAACATACAAAATTGGGAACAAGCGCTGCTGTATTCCGAGAATTTAGTTCTTGCCAATGCAACCGATTGGCGCTTACCGAACATAAAAGAATTACAGTCACTCAATGATGAAAATGTTATTCAACCTTCCGTAACAGCACCATATTTTCAAAATATTGGCGTAAAAAAATACTGGAGTTCAACTTCTTTGCCCAATCAAATCACTAAAGCTTGGTATTGGAATACAGCCTTTGGTATTACTACTTATGATGAAAAAATCAATAGCAATTATGTTATATGCGTAAGAACAAAATCGCAAATTACAGTAGGTTTAACAGAATTAAACATAGAAAATAAAGCACAAGTTTATCCAAATCCATTTAATGATTTCATAAAAATAAAAAATAGATCACGGGCTGAAAAAGCTATATTAACTGACATTCAAGGACAAGTTGTCTATCAAGGAAAAGAAATAGAAAAACAAAATTTTATAGATTTACCAAAGGGGGTATATTTTTTAAAAACAGAATCTGAAATATTTAAGTTAATTAAAGAATAAAATGTTGGTTGCCGCTTTTAAATTTTTAAACGAAGGATTTACACATGTATTGCCTTTAGGTCTTGATCACATTTTATTTATATCTAGTTTATTTTTTTTAAACAGTAACTTAAAGTCAGTTGTTTTACAATGTACTTTTTTTACTTTAGCACATTCAATAACCTTGTTTTTAAGTGCCTATCAAATTTTATTACCTAACATTCAAATAGTTGAGCCGCTAATTGCATTATCAATTGTGTATACATCATTAGAAAATATTTTTAGAAATGAAGTCAACAAATGGCGATTGCTTATTATTTTTTGTTTCGGTTTAATACATGGTATGGGTTTTGCAATAGCATTACAAGATATTAGCCTTGAAAAATATAATTTCATTACTTCATTAATATCATTTAATATTGGCGTAGAAATTGCTCAGCTATTTATATTAATGATGCTTTATTATGGAATAGCATTTTGGTTTAAAAATAAATTTTGGTACAATCAACGTGTTGTGTACCCTATTTCATCACTTATTGCATGTGTTGCTATTTTTTGGTTTATTCAAAGAATTTTATAAAATAAACCCTATTTCATTTTCTCAATAATTTCTCTACAGGCTTCAAGTTCTAAATCACCAAAATCTAAATGGCTTACTAAACGAATTTGATGCTTGCCAAAGGGAGATGTTTTAATACCATGATTATTTAATTTAGCAACAAAATCGGTTGCTAAAAATTGATGATCTATTTCAAAAATAACAATGTTGGTATCTACGGGTAAAATATTTATCACCTCTGGTAATGTTGCAAAAATAGTTGCTAATTCTTTAGCTCTTTGATGATCTTCTTTCAAACGATTAATATTATGGTCGAGTGCATAAATACCTGCAGCAGCCAAATAACCACTTTGTCGCCAGCCACCGCCAAGTCGTTTTCGAATTCGACGAGCTTGTTTAATAAACTCTTTTGTACCCAATAAAATGGAGCCCATTGGAGTGCCTAAACCCTTTGATAAACAAATAGAAATCGAATCAAATGCTTGCCCAAAATCTGTAGGATTTTCATGCGTTTCAACCAAGGCATTAAACAATCTTGCACCATCTAAATGAAAGGCCAAATTATGGTTTTCACAAAGGCTTTTAATTTTTTTTATTTCATTGAAATTATAGATGCTACCGCCACCTTTATTCACCGTATTTTCGAGGCTTACTAATTTTGAAATAGGGTAATGCACATTATCTTGCTTAATCACTTCTTCTATTTTCGAGGCAGTAATCCGTCCTCTGTCTCCATTTAATAGTTGTGTAGATACCAAAGAATTAGTAGCAATTCCTCCGCCTTCGTATAAATAAATATGAGAGAGTGCATCACAAATCACTTCATCACCAGGTTGTGTATGACATTTAATAGCAATTTGATTTGCCATGGTTCCGCTCATACAAAATAAGCCTGCTTCATAGCCAAAAATATTTGCAGCTTTGTTTTCTAATGCATTCGTAGTTTCATCTTCTTCAAATACATCATCGCCTACTTTAGCTGTAAACATTGCTTCCAACATTTCTAATGTTGGTTTTGTAAAAGTATCAGATCGTAATTCTAAATTCATTTGGTAAATGTAACGAATACCAAAATTTGAATTGACAAAATCAATCAAAATAATAAAAAAAATGGGAGGATTTTTAACTAACTTTCTTGAATATCACACTGGCATTGTGTCCACCAAAACCAAAGGTATTACTTAAAGCTACATTTACTGTTCTTTTTTCAGCTTTGTGGAAAGTGAAATTTAATTTAGGATCTAACAAATCATCATCAGTGAAATGATTGATAGTCGGAGGAACGATATCATTTTGTACAGCTAAAATTGAAGCAATTGCCTCAACAGCACCTGCTGCACCTAATAAATGTCCTGTCATTGATTTAGTAGAACTGATATTTAAATTGTAAGCCTGTTCACCAAATACTTTCTGAATAGCAGTTACTTCTGCAATATCTCCTAATGGGGTAGAAGTGCCATGAACATTGATGTAATCCACTTCATTTGCATTCATTTGCGCATCAGCTAATGCGTTGTTCATTACTAACATTACGCCCAATCCTTCTGGATGTGGCGCCGTAATATGGTATGCATCTGCCGAGCAAGCTGAACCAACTAATTCTGCATAAATTTTTGCACCACGTTTTTTTGCATGCTCATATTCTTCTAAAACAATTGCACCACCGCCTTCGCCCAAAACAAATCCATCTCTGCCCTTATCAAAAGGACGTGAAGCTGTTTTGTAGTTTTCATTGTTTTCACTTAAGGCTTTCATCGCATTGAAACCACCCACACCTGGAGGGGTTACAGCAGCTTCAGAACCACCACAAACGATAACGTCTGCTTTGCCTAAACGAATAAAGTGAGATGCATCTATTAATGCATGTGAAGAAGATGCGCAAGCACTTACGGTGCAATAATTTGGACCTCTGAAACCATACTTCATAGAGATGTGGCCTGAAGCTATGTCCGAAATCATTTTTGGGATAAAAAAGGGATTGAAACGAGGGGTTCCATCTCCAGCAAAGAAACCTTTCATCTCTTCGTAGAAGGTACCAATCCCACCAATTCCACTAGCCCAAATTACACCAATTCTATCTTTGTTTAATGAAGCATCTTCATGCAAATTAGCATCTTTGATAGCTTGATCGCTACTTACAATTGCTAATTGTGAAAAACGGTCTATTTTACGTGCTTCTTTTCTGTCAAAAAAATCATCGAGATTAAAGTTTTTTACCTCGCAAGCAAACCTTGTTTTAAATTTTTCTGCATCAAAAAGCGTAATGAAATCAGCGCCAGACACACCATTACAAAGCCCATTCCAATAATCTTGGATGTTATTCCCAATGGGCGTCAGAGCGCCAAGTCCTGTTACGACAACACGTTTTAGTTCCATGTTAAATTAAAAAAGATAATAAGAAGTATTATTTTGCGTATTCTTCTAAGTAAGCAATTGCGTTTCCTACTGTTGCAATTGTTTCTGCTTGTTCATCAGGGATAGAAATGTTGAATTCTTTTTCAAATTCCATGATTAATTCTACAGTGTCTAATGAATCTGCACCTAAGTCGTTGGTGAAACTTGCTTCATTTACTACTTCTGCTTCGTCAACACCTAATTTGTCAACGATGATTTTTTTAACACGAGCTGCTATTTCTGACATTTTAAAATAATTTAGACTGCAAAAATATACTTTTAAGCGAAATCATCAAGTTTTATTACAAATTTGTTAATAAAGTGAATAAGTTTTTGAATAGGATTTCCAACAAATCAATGGTTTTTATCTATCAATTTTCAAGATGAAGTTGTATTATTTGGAGCTCAAAGTCCCTTTTTTATTGACTTTGCTCTTATTTTTATTTTTAGAAAAATTGGAAAGTAAGAATATTTTTTAAAATGCCATGCAAAACTCTTTTCCACCATATTTGTATTAATATATTAGACATTTATACCAATCGTTGCATTCATTCGATGCATACTATTCAATTTGAAAGCATATCCTAGAGAAAATCTTTTTTCTATAAAAAATTCAAAGCTTACTTTTGCGCAACTTTTTAAAAAACGTAAGCAATGGCAGAGAAAATTACAATGGGCGCAAATGGCATTTTACATGTACCGAACAATCCAATTATTCCATTTATTCAAGGAGATGGCATTGGTCCAGATATTTGGAGTGCAAGTGTACGAGTTTTTGATGCAGCGATTGCAAAAGCGTATAATGGCGAAAAGAAGATTGAATGGAAAGAAGTTGTTGCCGGTGAAAGAGCCTTTAATGAAACGGGTAGTTGGATGCCAGAGGAAACCATGCAAGCGTTTAAAGATTATTTATTGTCAATTAAAGGACCGTTAACTACGCCAGTTGGTGGAGGAATTAGAAGTTTGAATGTAGCACTTCGTCAAGAATTAGATTTATATGTTTGTCTTCGTCCAGTGCATTATTTTGAAGGAACTCCTTCTCCCATGCGTCATCCAGAAAAAGTAGAAATGGTTATTTTTAGAGAAAATACGGAAGATATCTATGCAGGAATTGAATTTATGACTGGAACACCGGAAGCGAAAAAAATGTTAGACTTTTTGGTGAACGAAATGGGTGTGAAAAAAATTAGATTCCCAGAAACAAGTTCATTTGGTGTTAAACCAGTAAGTAAAGATGGAACTGAGCGTTTAGTTCGCTCCGCTTTATTGTACACCATTGAAAATAAACTACCTTCCTTAACAATTGTTCATAAAGGGAATATCATGAAGTTTACCGAAGGGGCATTTAAAAACTGGGCTTATGAACTAGCTGAAACAGAATTTGCAAATAACGTGTATACTTGGAACCAATGGGAAAAAACCAAAAAAGAAAATGGGGAAGCAGTTGCTAATGAAGAAATGAAAACTGCAGTCGCCAGCGGTAAAATTATTGTAAAAGATTGCATAGCAGATAATTTTTTACAACAAGCCATGCTTGCACCTCAAGATTATAGTGTGGTAGCTACTTTGAATTTAAATGGGGACTACATCAGTGATGCATTGGCAGCACAAGTAGGAGGTATTGGAATTGCACCTGGAGCTAATATCAATTACAACACCGGTCATGCTGTATTTGAAGCAACACATGGTACTGCACCTCGTTTTGCAAACACCAATACCATGAATCCATCATCGGTTATATTGAGTGGTGTTATGATGCTTGAGTATATGGGTTGGAAAGAAGCCGCTCAATTGATTACCAATGCAGTTGGGAAAGCGATTCAAACTAAAAAAGTAACCGTTGATTTTTACAATTTAATGGAAGGCGCAACACTTTTAAATACCAGCGAATTTGCTGATGAAGTGATAACAAATTTGTAAAATAACATTCAAAATACATAAAAATGCCCCTTCTTCTAGGGGCATTTTTTTATATATTCCAATTTTTTTGCCACCAAATGAAAAGAGTTCTTCTTATAAAAGAGTATGTAAAATCTATTTAATAATACTGAATGAATGGTATAAAAAAAGCTCCGAATTAACGGAGCTTTTTTTAGTTAATTTTTGGGACCTCGATGGGTCTCGAACCCACGACCCTCAGAACCACAAACTGATGCTCTAACCAACTGAGCTACGAAGTCCATCTTGAATTGAGGTGCAAATGTAGAATTAAATTTGTTTTATACCAAGATTTTTTTCATTAAGGCGTAAATAAATTCATCACTTTTTGTGATTGCAAGAAGTTTATTCGATTGAGGTCTAACGAAAAGCTCATGGTTTGCAGCATTCTATTTTTAGAATAAGTGCTTTTTACATAATCTTTTAAATCTTTACTTAAAATAAAAGGCGCATAAATGATTAAAATATCTTTAAATAAATGCAATTCGGCACCTCCTTCATAA